>JACCDG011107984.1_pt1 | contig 39983 bp, 30 predicted proteins | sample 7442471 | NCBI WGS metagenome assembly JACCDG01 (sample SAMN15323444, study PRJNA562643) | freshwater metagenome | isolation source: river surface water | place: USA:Blue River Watershed | collected 2017-08-17 | reverse complement strand
TAGGAGCCTTAGGATCAGTGCCATCAAAGCACACCGGCCGAAATTCGTCGTCTTGATAACAAGCGCCTTCTTGAAACTCGAGAGTCAAATGCTTGAGGTAATGCTTGAGCTTGATTAGATTATTGGATGACCGATCAGCTACCCGTAGCCAATCTTTGTAGACTTGGGAAATAGGCAAATCATTCACCCGCTCCGTAGGGATGTATTCAATAATCTCGGAGGCATTACGCTTGGCCTCTAAATAAAGCGTTTCGACCGGATCTCCTCCATTTCCGCCTTTATCTCCTGCCCAAGCAGATGTTGCGGCTATGACTGTAAGACTCAATAATACATATTTCATAAATCAGTTCCCTTCACTCAGTTCAATTCGAGACAACGGAAATAGCTGCACGGAAAGCCGGTACACCTCCGTCTGATGACCGGACTCCAACAAATCAGAAAGCTCATCCTGCTGTTTGCGGATGAGTTCCTTAGCCGCGCTCATTTTTCTAGGATCAATGGCCATCGTGATCGTCGTGAAGTCCCTCATCGCGACTTCATCACGAAAGATGGATTCTTTGGCCAAATCTAATGTTTGCTCGTGATGCCGCTTGAGAGACAGATCCGCGACATCATCTGGCGTACGATAACTTTTTTCTGACCGACTGAGAGCGCCCGATGAGTCCATAGCAAGAAGGCCCAGCTGCAGAAGTCGATCGACGACCTGCTTGGCCTTCGTTTCGGTAATCCCAAGACGAGTTGCGATCCACGTAGACTGACTAATAAATCCTTCGCACTTCACAAGAGACATGATCGCAAAGTGCTCCCACTCTGAAGCGACTTTGAACTGCGAGGCACTGAGCTCCAGATACCTAGGCTCAAAAACCTCTCCTGGAGACGAATCATTCTTTCGATACTTCCTTTTTTCCGGGAAGAGTCCCAAAAGCTCCGAACGCTGCTGAGGATCCAATAGCAGTCGTTGCGCGATTCTCTCCGCCAGCTTGCGTGAGACATTGCGTTTGCCATTCATGATGTAGGTCAGCGCGCCCACATGAACGCCCAATTTCTTAGAGTAAGCGCGCAGCGAGAAGCGCGCGTTCTGGCGCTGAATTTCGCTGAACTTAGTTCTCAGTAAGTTTTGGATAGCGAGCTGATCTTTCACAGTGAACGCAAAATAGATCAGTATGACGCAATGAGCAAATAAATCCGCAACAAAGTGTCGCTCTTTTTTGCGACATAGGAAAAGACCTGTGTTCTCAATACTTAGGCACCACCTTTGAACTTTGTTCCACAGAAACCTATTTCAAATAGGGCCTCATCTTCTCAGCGCCCAAGATCTGAACTGCAGCCAACAAATTATGCCGCCGGCACCGAAGCCTGAGATTAGAAACGTCGTTACCGCCTCCTCGTGATCGCGGAACTGCGTGATCGATCTGCAAGAAAGATGTCGCACCACAGATGCGCCCCGTCTCCGGACTTACATATCCACAACGACCTCTATCACGCTGCCAGACCGCTCGGCGAATGGCCGCAGGTACGGCGGGACTGCTTGAGGAGGCACTTCGATTAGATGGCGACTGTTCAGCATCAGATTTTTCCACCGGTGGAAACTGTGGGGAAGCGGAATATCGCGTACTTGCAGAAAGTACCAGAGCACTGGAAGAGGCCGACGGGGCAGCAGGGACTTGAGTCTGAGAAGCAGGGACCTGAGATCGCGAAGTAACGCGCGCCTGAGGTGCGCCCTTCAATGCAGGATCAAGCTTCTTGAGTCCGAGCTTAGCTAAGTAGTAGATGATGTCCGCATAGGACGCTCCGGGATGGGAATGCACGATCAAGCCTCGGATCTTATCCAACGTCGCCAGTGTTTCTTTGCTCAGTGTCACTCTTAGCTCGGTCAAATCTTGATCTAGTGGGCGAACTTTTTCAGGCCGTTCAGGTATCGGTGCGATCTGTGCCAATTTTCTTTCAGTGTCACGCTTCGAGAGCCCAGAGACTTGCGCGAGGATCTCGCGCTTCTCTTCGAGAGTCTTTTCCTTCTGTTCACAAAAGTTCTGAACCTGGCTCAGGTTAGTCAGAGTCAGATTGCCTTGCACGATCTGCGCTTCGAGCTCCGGGAGCTCCTCCAAAGCCTCCATGACTTTGACTCGTCGCCAGGCACTGGTGGAAGAATATTTTAACTCTTCCATACAAAAGCTGTGAAGCGAGGAGTAACCAAGCTGCGCGTCGAGCCGACGACGCTTGATCTCTCTGAGTTGATGAATGACTGCCAGACCATGCTTTCTCTCACACTCGGCGTCGAGACGGATTTGTTTGAGGAGATCGGAGTCAGAGATGGTTTTTATGTTTTGCATGGAAAACCTATAGCACTGGAAAAACAGCCCACTAGCAGCCCTCAAGAGAAACGAACTCGGGGTAGAATTCAGTTCATGAAGAACCCCTTGAATTAACTCAATAGCGAGCCTCTAATCGCGTTAGGCCGGAATTTATTTTTTTAAATCTATACTATTTAAACCAAAGACACCCTGAAACACGTCAAGGACAAATTCAAAGATACAAATACATTTTTCAGCGAATCAAACCTCGGTAGTAAAATTACCACCGGGGGAAAAAAAGAGAATCCCCCTCTCCGCCACGAATCCTCCCCCTCCTTCCTGCAAGAGAAGGGACGAACGAACCACCTTAAAAATAGTCACCACAATACATCGCGGCCTCAAGCTGCCCCCACCTCCAATTCCCCCACCAGCCGTCTTCCCTCCACCTGCCCCCCATGCTACACTCCATCCCATGAAACGAATCTGCGTATTCTGCGGCTCTAACCCGGGCTCTCAACCTGAATATTTGCAAGCCGCCCAAAACCTAGGCACCCTGCTCGCAAAGAACCACATCGAACTCGTCTACGGCGGCGCAAGCATTGGCCTCATGGGCGCAGTCTCCGACGCGGTTCTAGCCGCCAACGGACACGTCATTGGCGTGATCCCAAAACTGCTCATGCGCAAAGAAGTCGCCCACCAAAATCTAAAGGACCTTCGCGTCGTCAACTCCATGCACGAACGAAAAGCCCTGATGGCTGAGCTCTCTGACGGGTTCATCGCCATGCCCGGCGGATTTGGCACCTTTGAAGAGCTTTGCGAGATCCTCACTTGGGCCCAACTCGGACTTCATCAAAAGCCAATCGGTCTCTTGAACATACAAGACTACTACGCATCGCTCCTTGCCTTGTTCGACAACGGAGTCAAAGAACAGTTCATCCGCCCTCAGCATAGGAACTTTGTCTTAAACTCCCACGAGCCCGAACAGCTGCTGCAGAAAATGACCGACTACAAGCCCGTCGAAGTGAAGAAGTGGATCAAAAGTCCTGCAGAAACTTAAGTGCCTGCGTCGGCTACGACCGAAGGTAATCTTGTCGTAGTCCGGGAAGTTTTTCCACCGGTGGAAATCTCTCGGTCGCCTGAAAATCGTAAGGACAAGAGCATCCCTCTCTACAAGACTTATATGGAGAAGATGAAGGCATCAGGCAAGGAGAGCAAAATTCCAGCTCATGTCAGTAAGGCCATCGAAGGACCGCAGTCCTAAGCATCCACCCGCACCGGCTCCACACCCGCGCTTGTAGGCTGCGAAACCGAGCCCTTCACATCGCCCGTATCCACCGCAGGCATCGTCCGAGCCCGCTCGGAGCCCAAGAACGCCACCATGAACGTGCGCACCAATACAATCAGATCCAGCCGCAACGAAACGTGGCGAATGTAATAGAGATCAAACTCGAGCTTTGTCTCCGACTCAGCGACAGATGCCGCGTAGCCCGCGCAAACCTGCGCCCAGCCGGTCACGCCTGGCTTGATGTTTGTACGAATCGGAAAAAGCGGAATCTTCTCCTTCAAAACCGGATAAAACTCAGGTCGCTCCGGGCGAGGTCCAATAAAGCTCATCTCGCCGCGGATCACGTTCCACAACTGAGGGAGCTCATCGAGACGAGTGCGACGGATGAACTTTCCGACCGGAGTCACGCGGTCATCGCCGGCGCTTGCCCACTGCGGGCCGGAAGCCTCCGAGTCCGTGCGCATGCTTCTGAACTTGATCAGCTCAAAACTCTCGCCCAAGTAGCCCGTACGAACTTGACGGTAGAAAACCGGTCCTGCGCTAGTCCAACGAATCGCCACAGCGACCGCGACCAACACCGGCGATAACAAGATCGCCAAAGCCACCGCCAATACTGGCTCTATGTACTGCTTCGCTTCTGCATAGGTGCGCAAAAAAGGAGTTTGACGAGTTGCCGCCTGTAGATAGGACCATGTGTCGCTCTCCTTGAGCTTGATGCGTCCCGAGAGCTCCGCTATCACGCGACGGCGATCCACGATAGGGATCCCAGCCAAGTGCGCGCGAACCAGGTACGCATCGTCGTGAAAGTACCGAACCCCTCCACGCGAGATGATGATCTGCGAGATCAACCCTTCTTGCTGCTGCAAAACGGCTTTTTTTAGGTCTGTTGGCCCAAGAAAGTCGATGCATCCTAGGTATCCAGAAGCCTGATAAAGGCGGACCAGCTCCTCAACCTCCGAGGGCAACACGTCGAGCACGATCTTTTTGCGGTGACCCCTGCGGGCTGCGCTCCACTCTAACCGTGCATGGACCCAGAAAAAACCAAACGACACTAAGGCAGAACCCAGGGCGATGCTCGTCCAAGAAAACGGAACCGTGCGATCAATCATCGCGAACACAGCGTAGTTCACGATGCCAGCGATCGATGTCAGCGCGGCTGCCAATACCACATGACTGCGATGAGGCAGTACCCGGACTTGCTCGAAGTAATCCGTCAGATGCAGAAAACCCATGAACAAGGTCGCAGAAGTCACCACAAACAGGACGAGATCTATCTTGTGACGAACAGGATCGCGAGCAAAGAGGATTGCAAAGACCACCCAAGACAAAAGACTCAAACGAGAAACATTGAGATGGCGCCTTAAAAAATCACGAAGCGAGTCAATCATGTTACTTCCACGCAGTCCTTTCAGAAGCCGAATAGGTCGCCAGATAGTAGGGAGCCAAGAGTGACGCAGCAGCGGCGTCCAGAAGATTGGAGTTTCGACGCGTGCGGATCGCTAGAGCCAAGCAAGCCATGCCCCCTGCAAACGCGAACACCGTGCGCGCATCGAACACCAAACAGGAAACTCCCAGGACGAGTGCGAGACCCCAATAGGCCCAAAAAATCCTAAAAACCCTGCGAAGCGCGAGCAATCTCGGAACCGCGGTCGCCTCATCCGAGCCCACCAATGCATGAGCTACCCACTGGAGATTGCCCATCACCAGACGGCGGCGTCGGCGAAACTCGGCGATGGAGGCGACATTTTTTGCGCGGTCTTCTGTGCGCTTCGAGTTGAGCTGATCAATCGAGTAAATCTCCGTCGAATAATGGATGCGGCGATGCGGATACAACGACCGCAAGGTCAGCGGGATCACCACGTCATCGTTGAGCCATTGAATGTTGCCGAGAATGCTAAAGGCCTTGAGCAGCTCAGGTCGCCGATAAGCCACCGTTGCGCCATGAATGCTGACGGGGCCACCCGCCTGCGCCTCGATCGCCTTAAAGTGCCGCTCGACGGACCAAAGCAAGCGCTCGATGGCGCCACCATCCAAAACCCGATAAGTTGGAGCCACGCCAACCAGATCAGGATCTCGGAAAAGCTCCAAAGCGGTGGTCAAGAATCCTGGCGACCACTCGATGCCTGAGTCAGCGAAGATCACCCAATCGGCCTCGCCGCTGGCGCTCGTCAAAGACTTAAGGGTCTGCCACTTGCCCTGGGCTTCGTACTCGTGAACGAAAGCACCTGCTTCGCGAGCCATCTGAGACGTTTTGTCGCTGCAGCCGTCAGCACCCACATGAATCGAGATCTCAGGCGGCGCGCCCGGCGCATGAACCATCGCGTGGATGATCGCCTGCTCGATGCTCTTCAGCGTGCGCGGCAAGTTGCTTTGCTCATTGTGAGCGGGAATCAAGATCGACACCCGCAAAGGGCGTGCGCTTGGGCCAACCAACATCAAGCGGCGACGCGGAGCTTGAGTCTGCTTAAACTTCCAAAGCGAACGAGCCAGCGTGGGAAAAAGCCACGTCATGCCAAGGAGCCCGAACCAACCCAGAGCTAAAAGACTTAAAGTAGGCATACGTGTTACCGTTATAACACAATGCGTCATAAAAATGTACTAAATTAATACAGTATTAGTCTAACAAAAAGACACCTCCTCAAATTAAAGCAGTAAATTCGAACCGTTATAAATCATGAAGTTTTCGGACCCGCGAACGAGGGCTGTCTATTCCAAAGACGGTCACGCAAATGAAGCGCAGGCCTCTCGATCCCTCGATAGAGAACCCAAGCGGCCACGACCAAAACCCCAAAGCTGACAAGAAGGGAGAGCCCACCGCCGGGGTCAATGCCCAAATGCGCAGAGATCGGCTTCATAAAGTGAAGAACGGGTACGTTGAGCAAGTAGATCGCAAACGAAAGTCGGGCGATCCCACCGATCCCCCATTGAATAGTCCAGTGAGGCGCAGTTTGTAGGCGGCATGCCGGAAAAATCCAGCACGCGAATCCCAAAGCAAAAAACGTAAAGCTCAGGGTGGAACCAAAAAATCCAAATTGCTTCTGTGACTGAAGCCCAAAAATCGACAAGTGATTGATGCCAGCGCCTGCAGCCACGAGCACCAGACCAAGCACTGCCCAAAACCAGGGCCGCGATACGCATCGAATCCATGCTTCTTTCTCAAACGCGCTCAAAGCGCCCAGCAAGACACCCATCGTAATGCCGTCAAAACGCGTCGGGGTAAAATAGTAAATCCAAGTAAAATAAGACTGATAAGCTTCATCAATCGATGACTTCAGATCCGGCCGGATCACGCTCCAAATCGCGGCGCGCAGGCATACCTCAAAAACGAGCACGGCGATCGCCCCATCGCGGATGATTTTGTACAATCCTAAGCTCCCCGAGCGGCGCCACGCAGCCATCGCGATCAGCGGAAAAACGAGATAAAAATGCTCCTCCACGCAGAGTGACCAACTCGAAAAAAACACTTTTAATGGAGCAAAATTTTGCAAAAAAAACGTGTAACGCCAAAGCGGCTCAGCGGCGCCAAGCGGCTTCTCAGGCCAGAGAACATAAAACACTAAAAGCACCGCGAAGTAGTTGGGAAGAGTCCTGGCAAGCCGTCTGAAGTAAAACTCAGGCATCGAAAAAACAGCACCCTGGGCGAGCTTTCCAAAAAGCTGGCCACCGATCAAAAACCCGCTGAGAACGAAAAACAGATCCACGCCAAACCAGCCATAGTTAGCAAAGAGCCTAGCCAAGATCCCCTTGCTGCTGAACTCGAAGTGATTCAGAAAGACGCAAATGACCGCTGCGGCCCGCAACAAATCGAGTCCAAACAAGCGCTGCGCTGAAGCCAGGTGCATGGCTTACATTTTATCAGTGCAATCAGGCGCTGTCAGCGAAAGAGGCCGGGACATAGATAAATCCGCGGCTCGCCAAAAAAGCGAGGAGGACTAGTAAAGCTGAACCACGTCGGCTTCCTGAAAATTAGCACCCGTATGGACGTCACAAACGGCACCGTCGGTGCCGATAAAGTCGATCACCTCGAGCGTGCCTTTGAGCTGTCCGGGCGTGCGCCCCAAAAACGCGCCACTCGCGGGATCATAGACATCGTCGCCTTGAGACATCACCTTGAGGATATCGCCGCTCACAAGCCCTGAAGCGTGCCCTGCATTGAGATAGACCTTGGCTCCTGCGACTTTAGCTATGCGGCCTTCCCAGGTCATCTTCTCAACCGAACGAACCACGTCAGGCACCAGTTGAGCGACCGCTGTACGCACAGCGAGTTTCGTGAGCTCAGCGCGATATTCTGGGCTTTCGATGTTGGAGCTCTCCAGAGCAACCATTGTGCTTGAGCTCGACTCGCCCGACTTTGATGTCGCTGTCACCTCGCGGCCACCAGCGACATCAAAAAGCTTCATCTCGATATCGACTGCCGCCATCGATTGCTTCTGTCTCAACAAACCGACTTCGTCGCCTCGCTGCCTAAAAACAATTTTGCTGATCCGACCGATCACGAGCATGGCCACGCCCAAACGACGGCCCTCACGGATCAGCTGAGCGACCTTTACTTTGCCCCCACCCTGATCAGAAACAAAGTCCTCGGTGCCTAGCTCAGTCTTGATATCCGTAGGAATGATCATTCGCTGAGTGAGATGCAAACCACGCCTGAGCTCATCGGCTGCGAATAACCCCAAATCCGACTGGCTCACAGGCGTGTCGTTCCAAAACGTGAGGACCACTACGCGCTTCTTGGGCTGACCTAAAGCCTCAACGCGGGCAGTGGGGTTTTTAACGCTTTTGTTCGAATAATAGCTCGACCCTGTATCGCTTGTGTAGTCTTGATCGCGCTTATAACTTGCTGAACGCTGGCAGGAGCCCAGAACGAATGCAGCAACCATCACTAGAGCAACTCGCTCGACTCTCATGGCTGAATCTCCATACGGATCACCGCGTCCGCGCCAGCTGTGGGCAGCAATCCCCCCGACCCGACCAGCACGAGTTTTGAGCCACCTTCAAGCTGGCCACCCACAAGCTGCGCTTTGAGAACGTCTACATCATTTCCTGCCATCGCCGCGCTTGCGGGCGCCGGACCCCTCGCCGAAGGAATCGCCGCCGGACTGATGGCATAGATCACGTGCCCTCGCCAGATCCGGCGTTGCTCAAAAGTGCTCGCGCTCAACTTGGCTTTGAGAAGGGCGTTGATCTGCGCGATCTGAGCAAAATCCCTGATGCCACCGATCTCCAAAGCAAGCTCCGGTTTATCTTCCCCGCTGTCATCCTCTCCAATGGTTTTTCCGCTCTCCAGCCGGCTGGCCTCTACCCCCATGTCAGTGAATGCATCCGTCAGAAGGCGGGCTGCCTGCGTCTCAAAGCGATCGTTCTCAAAAAGCTCGAGTTTGCCTTCGTTTCGAGCAATTCCAAGCGTCGACCCCTCTGACTTGCCCGCCCCTTTCGCACGAACGAGCAGTAAAGAGTGAATGACAAATCGCTTCTCATCCGCATGAGCCGTATCAATGTCATCGATAGGAGCTTTGTGCCACTGAAGGACGAGCGCAGCCGCCGCGTTCCTTACACGCGCCAGATCCACGACTCGCTCATCGAGCACCTTGCCCTTAAGCTCGGCGTCGGCTGCGGCTTCGACAGGGGCGCCTAGATCATCGATGGACACCCAAACGGGCCTTAGACCACGTCGCTCGAGGCGGGATTTAACAAGCTTTCGTAGAGCCGGGCTCGCGGCTACACACTTCTCGCAATCTTCTTCGAACTTCAAAAAAACCAGCGCATCCAATCGCTTCTCTTCGCGCTTGAGCGTCACGGGAGCGTAGAACTTAAGATAGTTTTTTAAGCTCTCCATATCGAGCGCAACGTTCAGCTGACTCACGGCGGATCCGCTGTGCGCCTGCGCAGAACGATAGTCCTTGATGAACCGCTGGTATTGCGGAACAGCCTCTTCCTCAAAAATAGTTTTCTGCCACGGCTCCAGGGGGCCAAGCAGTGCCTGAGACTCGAGAACCGCAGCCTTGAGCTTGCGCACGACTGCGTCTTCATCCGCAGCAGGCGCCCGAGCCTCAAGCGCCGGCTTCACAGGATCTGCAAAAGCCGATGACATCAAACCAGAGATAAGTACCAGGGAGAGCAAAAGAAAAGGCGCATGGCGCATGCTCTGATTTTAGCATGGAACCCGTAGGCGTCCAGCCGCGAGTTGCCCGTCAATTTTCCGTCGCGACACTCTTATAAGAGCGAAACGACTTCCCTTCCAAAGATCTTGTTCACGGCAGAAACCATCTGCGGTGTAGCCGCCACACTCACCGTACGCGGCAAGTCCAATCGAGTCTTGAAACGAGAATCCACAAAGTCAATTCTCACGGGGCATTTGCCTCGAAATTGAAGCAGGTTCTTCTTGAGCTCTCGAAGCTGATCGGCGCTCACTTCCTCAGGGGGTAGCCTCAATACGACTTGCTGAACGCGTCCCTTATGCGCCTCTGCCGCCCAGTCCAGTCCCTTGGCCAAGATTTTAGGCTGCTCATCTCCCAGTTCGAGCTCACCGGTCAGCACGATCGCCTCGGCCTCGCTAGTGGCGCGTTTAATCATTTCTTGGCAAGCGGCGTAGGCCTCCGGAAAAAAGATGATCTCGACTTTGCCCTTCAGATCTTCGAGCTGGCAGAACGCCATTCGAGAGCCTTTCTTGGTCGTCACTTCCTTGAGTTCGCCTAATAGCCCCCCCAAGCGAACTTCCGGCTTTGCCGGGCGCATATGCCTAGGGACAAACCCTCCCTCGTCGCTCGAAGGCGCCGGTTTGCGAGCAGCGGCTTTCTCCTCGGCATGACGCTTAATCCTCTCAGTGCTCCAGCCTAGCCAGTCTTCGCAGATCTTTTGCCAAGAATCCATGGGATGACCGGAAACATAGAAGCCTACGACCTTTTTTTCTTCGGCAAGCTTGCGCGATTGAGGCCAATCTTCTTCTTGCTTAAAAACTGCGCTTACCGGCGTGACCATCCGCACTTCTTCGGCCGAGAAAGAATCAAAAAGCGAGCTCTGCCCGAGCTCTCGCTCTGCTTGTTCGTCGCCCGCGTGATCGAGCAACCCCTCGAGCGACGCAAAGAGGCTCGCGCGATTGACTTCAGCGATGCCGTCGAATCCACCCGCGAGCGTCAGTGCCTCAAGGACTTTCTTGTTCACCTTGCGCGTAGGCACTTTTCGACAAAACTCGAGGACATTCTTAAACGGATCAACAGCTCTGGCTTCTAGAATCGCGTCAACCGCAATCCCCCCGACGCCCTTGATCGCTTCAAGACCAAATCGGATGGCCTTGACCGGAGCGCCGGAAGCCGCGTCCTTATTCTTGCTCTTGGGATAATCCGGCGAGCCAGGGAGCACGGTTTCGACGCTAAAACGCTTTTGCGACCGATTCACATCCGGTGGCAGCACCGGGATCCCATGCGCACGAGCATCCCCAATGTACTTGGTGATCTTCTCGGTGGTGTCCATTTCAGTCGTCATCAGCGCTGCCATGAACTCGGCCGGATAATAAGTTTTGAGATAGGCCGTCTGATACGTCAGCACGCCATAAGCAGCCGAATGCGACTTATTGAAGCCGTACTCAGCGAACTTGGCCATGAGATCAAAGATCGACTCCGCCTTAGCCGAAAGAAGCCCCTTCTCGGTGGCGCCTTTGACAAAGATCTCGCGGTGCTTGGCCATTTCTTCGGGCTTTTTCTTGCCCATGGCTCGCCTGAGCAAGTCGGCTTGCCCGAGCGAGTAGCCTGCGAGCTCTCGAGCGATCTGCATGACCTGCTCTTGATAGAGAATCACGCCATAGGTATCTTTAAGGATCGTCGCAAGCTGATCGACGTCGTAAACGATCGGTAAACGCCCATGCTTACGATCGATGAAGTCGTCGACCATGCCTGACCCGAGCGGTCCCGGACGATAGAGCGCGTTGATTGCAGTGATGTCTTCGAGCGAGTTAGGGATGATGCGTTGGCAGAGATCCTTCATGCCTGAGCTTTCGACCTGAAACACGCCGTCCGTGTCTCCAGATGAGATCAGGGCAAAAACCTTGGGGTCCTCGTAGTTGATTCTCTCGAGCGCAAAATCGATCTCTTCCTGACCACTGCCCATATTCTGGGTGATCCCCTGCGTCTGTTGCTCTCGCGCTACCAAACGGATGAGCTTCACCGCGTTGTCGATCACGGTCAGAGTCTTGAGACCCAGAAAATCGAACTTCACCAGACCAATGGCTTCAGAAAAATCCTTATCAAACTGAGTCACCACGGCGCCGTCGCGCCCTACAAAGAGCGGGCAATAGGTGACCACGGGCTTCTGCGTGATGATCACGCCTGCGGCATGCATCCCGGCACTTCGATACAGGCCTTCGAGCTTGAGCGCGTAATCGATGACTTTGGCGATTTTGGGATCCGCCTCCATGCGCTCTTTGATCCGAATCTCTCGGTCCAACGCATCTTGAATCGTGATGTCGATTTCATCTGGCAAAAGCTTGGTGATTTGATCCGTATCACCAAACGATAGACCCAACACGCGACCCACGTCTTTGATCACCGCGCGAGCCTGAAGCTTGCCGAACGTGATGATCTGGCAAACGTTCTCCTTGCCGTACTTACGCGAGACGTAGTCGATCACCTCACCGCGACGATCCTGACAGAAGTCGACGTCGAAGTCCGGCATCGAGATGCGCTCAGGATTGATGAAGCGCTCAAAGAGCAAATTAAACTGAATCGGATCGACATCCGTGATTTTGAGCGAGTAAGCGACCAGCGACCCTGCGCCTGATCCACGGCCCGGGCCCACGGGGATTCCATTTTGCTTGGCCCACCCGATGAAGTCGGCGACGATCAAAAAGTAACCTGCAAACCCAGTTCGCTCGATCATGGCGAGCTCGGACTCGAGTCGATCCTCGTAGGCGCGTCTGAGATCTGGCCAGGTTGCCTGAGCCTTTTTCTTCTCGAAGCCCAGCTCTTCAAAGCGCTCAGCAAGCCCTTTGCGGCCTTGATCTTTGAAGTAGGCAATCAAATCAAAGGGCTCCTCAGGCTTCAAGCCGTCGGGTCTAAAATCCGGCAAGTGATAAATCGGCCGGCCCTTTTCATCTTTGAACTTGAACTCAACCGCGCATTTGTCCGCCACTTCTCGCGTATGATCACAGGCATCCGGATAGCGCTCAAAGTGCTCGCGCATGACGGCTTCGGACTTGAGATAAAACTCCGATGGCACCAAACTCTTAGGACGATCAAAGTCGAGGTTCTTGCCATGCTCGATGCATTGAAGCACCTCATGCGCTTCGCCTTCGCACGGATCAAGATAATGACAATCGGTCGTCGCTACGCACTTGATTCCATGCTTCGCTCCCCAACTGTGAAGCTGCTCGTTGACATGCTCTTGCTCCGGCAAACTCGTATCCTGAAGCTCGAGATAAAAATCCTCGCCAAAGCGCTTCTTGAACCAGAGCATCGACTCAAGCGCTGCTTCCGTCTCGCCGGTCAGGACTTTGTACGAAAGCTCTCCACGAAGGCATCCTGAAAGCACCACTAGACCATCGCCCCAGCGATCCAGCAGCTCACGATCCACGAGCGCGCGCGGTCCGGCAGGTTGCCCTTTCTGAACAGGAGGCGCCTCAGTATAGGAGCGAGTCACCATCTGACAAAGATTCTGATAGCCCACGAGATCTTTGCAGAGCAAAACCAAGTGATGAAACTTAGGCAGATTCTGCGTAACGTTTGCGGGTCCCTGCGAGTTCACAGGAATGCGACCATTGGGTGCGTAGAGGATCTCGCAGCCAATGATCGGCTTGATGCCAGCCTTTTTGGCTTCGAGGTAAAAATCAATCGCTCCAAAAAGATTGTGAGTATCCGTGATCGCAAGAGAATCCATCCCCAGCTCTTTGACTCGATCAAAGAGACCGTCCGTTCGGATGGCTCCCTGCAGTAAACTATATTGAGTGTGAACGTGGAGATGGGTGAACGCCATGAGGATTCTCTCTCATCGCACACCGATCATGAGCATGTCTAGAACCGGACTCACAATCCGAAACTAAGTCGCAAGCTAGTTTCGAACGCCCGAGACCACGGCCAAGTGCGGTGCGTAGAGAATGGCGAAATGCCGCTTTTGGCCAAAAGACCTGACACCCTCAAAATAAACCACTTCCTGTCCCGGTTTTGGCAGAGTGTCACTAGGGTCGCAATAGACGACGACCTGTTTCTTATCCTTGAGCTGAACCGCTATCGGCTCCAAGCAGTAAGTCATGCTAAAAATGTCTGAGGGCGCTTTGGCCGGGTCCGTCACGACTCCCTTATTGACCACCTTGCCTTCGGAAATCTGTTTTTGCGCCCTTCGATAAATGAATTGCAACTTTGTCCAAGCGATTTGGAAAAAGACAAAAAGAAAGAGCAGAGGCAGGCAGGCGAGTGCTCCTCCATACTGAAGCTTCTCCCAAAACTCACCGCACTGCTTGCGCTGAAAGTCATTCACCGCATTGTCACCCCAACAGACCTCTGGCACATGGGTGGCAAAAAAGAGAATCGTGCGCCAATGTTTGACCGCTCCCTCTGCGTTCATGAGATCAGCCGAAAGCTCAGGACGATGCGCTCCACCGGAGACAGACGAGGCCATCGGCAACTCCGGCTTGAACATCGCCTCATTGGACATGAGGCTCATCACAGACGTCCCTACTAGAAATGCAAATGCAGCAGGAACCAACATCCGAATGAAGAACTGCGCACGAGGCAGAGACTGATAAGCCTGAGAAGACACACTCAGTGCCCGCCAAAATCAACGGGGCGCTCCACGCGCGCGGCGGGAGCTCTCTGCTTCGCGTTCAAATCTAAGATCTGGTCGATATCCACGATCACATGAACGGACTGACCGGGACGCAGCTCTTGCTTCCCGAACGCAGCTCTCGGGATTTTGACCGTTCCGCCCTCGGTATCAACCGAGACATAGTCTCGACCGATGTCGGATACTTTGCCATCGATCCCCGCTTGCTTGAGAATGGTAGCGTGAGCGGCAAGCGAGAGAAGCATCAGAAAATAAATCACTCGAATCATGGCGATGGCTCCTGCCTGGGAGGACTCGAAAAGGACGCGCCGCCTGCGGTTCCTTTACCCTCGTCACCCTTGGATCCGCCAATTGTGCCACCGGGGATCACTGAAACCAGCGTCACCGAAGGATCGGGCTGAGCACATTTTCTTGCGGACACAGCAGCGCAATCGCCTTTAGGTCCAGGGCTACAGGCCGCCTGCACAGTAAATGCGACCCCTCGTCCGCCGACATTCTTGCCATCGGCTTCAAAAGAAGACACGCAACGCACAAGCCCGTAACAAACTTTTGCTTTCTCTCCCTCGCAAGCAGACACTTCGACAGAGAGAGGGCCATTTGTTCTGGCTTGATCGTAGGGCGATACAAACTCGCAGGACTTGAGCGTCTCTGTCCCGCCGTCAGCGACCGCCCTTTTTATGACCGCTCTTCTTTCGAGCAGCTTTTTGCAACTTTCGTCAGCTCCCGGCCTATCGCAGCCCAGTCGCTTGATCTCGCGCTCATTGGCGACATGGGCTAACTCTGGGCCTGCCTTGCTTCTGAGTTTATTGGAGGCAGCGAGTTCAGCCGCGCGGTATGTATTGTACCCCTCGACCAAATCTATCAGATAAGAGTTCAAATCACTCTGATTGCCAAAAAACCGACCCGGAGCCGGTGAATTGCCAAAGTTCCCATCCAGCGGGAGGGGTCTCTCAGCCTTTGTTGACGGATCCACGAGATAAGGCACATACTCGCTGCCCTCCCTCTTAATGATGACCTCGTAGAGGACTCCGGTCGAAGTGCGAATCATTTTGCGGCCAAGCTCTTCAGCCCAAGAAATCGGCGGACTGGCCAGAACGAAAAAAACCAAACCAACAACCGCGCCCATCCTTCTTGACATCATTTTGCCACTCCATCATCCACAAGTTTGCGACGCAAGATATCGCTATCTGTACTCTTTGGTACTGCGGCTGACGCTTGAATCGAAGCACCCTGATCGTTCACGCACTCCTGCGCCGATCGACAATTGCCAGTTTCGTTCGCGGTGCAGGAAACCTGGGTGATAAACGGGATATTTCGGGAGACTTTGAGGCCGCTACCTCCCTCCGCCTTTTGAGGAGCATAGGTCGCTTGGCAGCTCACAGTACCCACGCACACTTTTGCGGGCTTACCACCACAGGCCTTGGGATCATTCCCTGCTTTTCGAACTTCGATGGCAGTCACTTCAGAGACTTCTGCTCCGCTATAGGGCGAGATAAACTTACAGTCCCTATAAGTGACTGAGGCCACTCCGTCGCCTTCAGCCGTTTTGATCCGATCCAACTCTCGCTCAATCTGCCTGCACGCCTTGGACTGAACACCCTTCGCTGATTCGCAGCCTAGACGCGCTTGCTCCGCTTGCAGAGTGCTTTTGGCAAAGCTGTGATCTGGTTTGCCCCCAGCGCCCGCAACTTCGATCTTTGCCGGCTGGGAGTTTTTCGGATCAGTACTCGCTTTACTCCCAACGCCCGCACTATCGAGCTTTACAGACTTGGGGATACTCGGATCAGTATTCCCACTGCCATCACGCGGGATATCAGGTGTTGAAGGAGTTAAAGGCGTACGGCCAGCGATTTTAAATCCCGCTGCAGCAGCTTGCTTCCTGAATTGATCGCGATTCGCACTATTGTGAGTAGACGGTTTATGATTCGCATCAGCCCCGACAGGCTCTCCTCCTACTCTCTGAACAATAGTCGGAAGGTCTCGCTCTAGATCAGAAAGCTTTTTGTACGTTCCCAAATCTGAGCGTGCTCCGTTTGAGTCGACGATAAAGAAGCCGCCATCACTATCTCTTCTGATCGTGAATGGGACATCCTTCCCGCCCTTGGACTTGAGCTGAACCGTGAACTCATTCAATTCTGCAGCAATTGCGAGTGGCGAAACCACCACCCACGCAAACAACAACGCCGCCAATCCGCGGCCCAATCCATTCCAATAGGTCATCCCGTCTCCTCACAAGCGAGAAAAGCCAGCTTACGTCACCACTTGACTTCTCGGAGACCGAATGGACTTTCTTAAACTGATTGTACTGACAGAATACTGACTATTCCCACTCGATCGTCGCTGGCGGCTTAGAGGAGATATCGTACACGACCCGATTTACTCCACGCACTTCGTTGCAGATCTTTCCCGAGACTTGCGCCAAAAACTTGTGCTCAAACGGATACCAATCAGCAGTCATCCCGTCGCTTGACGTCACCGCACGGAGCGCAACCACATGATCATGAGTACGGCCGTCGCCCTGGACCCCCACGCTCTTCACAGGAAGGAAGATCGCCATGGCCTGCCAGATCTTATCGTACAAACCTGCATCGCGAATCGACTGAATAAAGATCTCATCTACGAGCTGAAGCACCTTGACCCGCTCAGGAGTGATATCGCCGATGATGCGAACAGCGAGACCTGGCCCTGGGAAGGGATGCCGGCGCAAGAAATCCTCTGGCACACTCAATGTACGACCCAGCTCGCGCACTTCGTCTTTGAAGAGCTGCCGAAGCGGTTCGATGAGCTCAAATTTTAGATCCTTAGGAAGCCCACCCACGTTGTGATGTGACTTGATCGTCGCTGAGTGCTTGCGACCGTCCCCCACGCCACCGACCGCGCCCGGAGGCGGGCTCGACTCAATGACGTCTGGATAGAGCGTGCCTTGCACCAAAAACGCGGGCGCCTTGCCTGTAGCGGAGGCGACTTGCTTTCCGACCAGCTCAGCAGACTCTTCGAATACACGGATAAACTCAGCACCGATGATCTTGCGCTTCTGCTCAGGATCGACGACCCCCGCAAGCTTGCCCAAAAACCGAGCCGCAGCGTCGACACGAGTGACCGGGAGATGCAGACGCTCTTCGAACATCTTCATCACTCGGTTGCCTTCTTCATGGCGAAGCATCCCGTGATCCACGAACACGCAGTGCAGGCGATCTCCGATGGCGCGATGAACGAGCGTCGCAGCAACGGTTGAATCCACGCCGCCCGACAAACCACACAGAACGTGCGCGGTGGGACCGACTTTTTCGCGGATCAAAGCAATCTGTTCTTCAAGCACCGAAGCCATGTTCCAGTCTGGCTGGATATGAGCAAGATTGACGAGAAAGTGCCTAAGCAACTCTTTGCCGCCCTCGGTGTGAGTGACTTCAGGATGAAACTGCAGCGCGTAGATCGAAAGCGATGGGTTCTCCATCGCCGCGGCAGCGCCCGATGCGCTCTGGGCGACCAGCTTAAACCCGGCAGGCACCGCGCGGGTCTCATCTCCATGACTCATCCAGGCTTGAAACGGGCTCGAGAGTGCTCCCGCGAAAAACTGGGAACCCAGCATGGGAAGCACTTCCATCCGCCCATACTCACGAGCATGCGCTTGGTGAACCTCTCCACCCAGGGTGCGAGCGAGAAGCTGCATGCCGTAGCAGATACCCAGGACGGGAACTTTCTGGCGCGCCTGATACTCTAGAAACCCAGCCGGCAAAGTGGGCGCACCTGGATCGTACACGGAGTTTGGGCCGCCCGAGAGAATCACGGCTTTGGGAGAGAACTTCTCGATTCGCTGCAAAGTCGCATCGCCCGGCAATATCACCGAGTAGATGCCCAGCTCCCGAATCCTTCGCGTAATGAGCTGCGTGTACTGCGAGCCGTAGTCGAGGATGACGACCGAAGAATGCGTGCTCATCGGCGAGCCTCTAGCCGATAGTTGGGAGCCTCTTTGGTGATGTCCACATCGTGCGGATGGCTCTCGGCCAAACCGCTATTAGTGATGCGAATAAACTTTCCGCGCTCACGAAGGTCTTTGAGATCGGGAGCCCCACAGTAGCCCATGCCGGCGCGCAAACCACCCAAGAGCTGATGGATGTTGAACGACAAGCTGCCTCGGTAAGGGACGCGACCTTCGATGCCTTCGGGCACGAGCTTGCCAACCTCGTCGACTTCGCTTTGAAAATAGCGATCCTTCGAGCCTGCGGCCTGCCCCATCGCGCCTAGCGAACCCATTCCGCGATAGGTCTTATAAGAACGGCCCTGATACAGAACGGTCTCGCCGGGAGCTTCGTCAGTCCCCGCAAAGAGTGAACCGATCATCACGCTGCTTGCGCCAGCTGCAAGAGCCTTGGTGAGATCACCGCTGTATTTGATGCCGCCGTCAGCGATGATGGGCACTCCGCCGAGCTCGCGAGCGCCGCGCGCAGCTTCAGAAATCGCAAAAAGCTGAGGCACGCCGATGCCTGCCACTACGCGAGTGGTACAGATCGAACCAGGACCGATGCCGACTTTGACAGCGTCAGCGCCCGCTTCGATCAAGGCCTTGGTGCCCTCATAGGTCGCAACGTTACCGCCCACGACCTCGACCTTTGCGCCAAAACGCTTCTTCAACGCAGCCACCGAGTCCAGGACCCCGCGCGAATGCCCGTGAGCGCTATCGACAAAAAGTACGTCTACACCCGCCTCAACGAGCGCGCCCGCTCTCTCCAGAGAATCAGCACCCACTCCGACGGCGGCACCCACGATGAGTCGCCCAAACTGATCTTTGTTGGCGCGAGGGTATGCTTGCTGTTTCTTGATGTCTTTGATCGTGATGAGGCCCTTGAGATAGCCCTTGTTATCCACCACGGGAAGCTTCTCGACGCGGTTCTCTTTGAGGATCTTCCTGGCTTGCGCAAGCGTGGTCCCGACAGGCACCGTGATGAGCGGAAGCTTAGTCATTCGCGCTTCAACGACTTGAAAGAGATCATCTTCAAATCTCAGGTCACGGTTGGTGAGAATCCCCACGAGCTTGAGTCCACCTGGCTCTTTGAGCGTCACTGGCACGCCCGAGATCTTGTAATTGCGCATCAGCTCGAGCGCTTCGGAGATCTTGGCCGTCGGAGACACAGTGATCGGATCAAGGATCATGCCCCATTCGCTCTTCTTTACCTTCTCGACTTCGAAAGCCTGATCTTTGACGAGAAAGTTCTTGTGAATCACGCCCAGACCGCCTTCTTGCGCCAGAGTGATCGCCGTCTTGCTCTCAGTCACAGTGTCCATCGCGGCAGAAAGCAGAGGGATCCGGAGCGAGATCTTGCGAGTGAGTTGCGTATCGAGTGTCACCGCCGAAGGCAGGACATCAGAATACCCAGGCAATAGGAGCACGTCATCGAAGGTCAGGGCCTCAGGTAGTATATTCATTTTGTCGCTCCTCTATTCGTCAGATAGCTCTTCCAATTCGCCTGTCATCAGATCCGAATCATTTTTGCCCACTCGCTCGGGCCCCGGCACGTAGCCTCGGTACTCGATCGAGTCGCCCACGTAGTTTTCGGCGCTTTTGCTCAAAAAGGCGAGTTCTTCGGGCTTGAGTGGGCGCGTGACTCTGGCAGGCGCGCCCATCACCATGCTCCCGGGCGGGACCACCATTTTTTGGGTCACGAGGGCGCCAGCCGCGATGATGCAATTGTCGCCGATGACAGCGTCATCCAGCAGGATTGCGCCCATCCCGACGAGCACGCGATTGCCGATCGTGCAGCCGTGAATCGTGGCCCGATGACCGACAGTCACTTCGTCGCCGATCTTGAGCGGACTTTTGCGACGAGTGACGTGAAGAACGGTTTGGTCTTGAATATTGGTGCGGCTGCCTATGCGGATGCTGTGAACGTCGCCGCGGATCACGACTTGAAACCAGACGCTTGAGTGGCTCCCGATCTCGACGTCGCCGATGATGTCGGCAGTTGGAGCCAAGAAGACCGTCTCATGAATGCGAGGCCAGTGCCCATGATGAGGGAGAATCATGCGACGACCTCCCCGGTACTTGGCGCCACCATCGCAGGCTGTCCGGTGAGGGGCATCGGATCTTGCCCGACGAGCTCACCTTGAAGCGACAGCGAACTTGCCGCGGTGATTTTGACTTCTACAAAGCGGCCCGTAAAATTTCTGGGCGAGTCAGAGACAAAATTCACGACGCGATTGCATGTCGAACGGCCAGTCCAAACGCGCTCGCCACGTCCCGGCTCTCGCTTTTCGAGCATTCCTTGATTGCGGGCTTCGCTTTCTACCAGGACCTCCATCTGTCTGCCGATGCGAGAAGCGTAGGTCTGCTCTGCGATTTGGAGCTGATAATCAAGCAGGTGGTTGAGGCGCTGATTCTTAACTTGCGCCGGCACATCGTCAGCCATCTTCGCGGCGCGCGTCCCGGGCCTGGGCGAGTAAGCAAAGGCATAGATATTGTCAAAGCGCACGCGATCCAGCAGCCGGAGCGTGAGCTCAAAGTCTTCGTCAGTTTCTGTCGGGAAACCCACGATGAGGTCGGTCGAGAGACCTACGTCGGGGCATATCTCGCGCAAGCGATCCATCTGAGCGAAATAACCTTCAATCTGGTGATGCCGTCCCATTTTTTGAAGGACTCGGTTCGAACCGCTCTGCACCGGCAAGTGAAGATGAGCGGCAAGCCTTGCAACGCCACCATTTTGAGCGGGCGCGTAGCACTCGATCAGCTCGTCACTGAAGTCCAGTGGATGGCTTGAAGTAAAGCGGATGCGCTTAAGAGCTGCACACCGAGGATCCGTATCAATGGCTCTGAGAAGCTGCGGAAAATTTTCTTCGCCGAGTCTTGGGCCTACTTTTCCAATCACGTTGTGAAGCTCGCGTGGTTCGCGTTGCTGGGTGTTGGAGTTACCCTTTCCAAATGAATTGACGTTCTGGCCGAGCAGCGTCACTTCACGCACGCCTTGAGCGACAAGTCTTGCGACGTCGTTCACGACTTCATCGATGGTGCGGGACTTTTCTTTGCCTCGGGTGAAAGGAACGATGCAGTAGGTGCAGTACTTATCGCAGCCCTTCATGATGTTGACGTAGGCCTGGGCTTTGTGGCCGTGGATCTTGGTCTCGGTCGAGTAATCCATCGACTTGTCGAACTCAGCGAAGACGACGTGACGCTCGCCGCTTCTTACGCGGTGGACGATCTCGGGAAGGTTATCGATCGTGTCGGTTCCAAAAACAAAGTCGAGGTACGGAGCGCGTTTAAAAAGAGCTCCCTGATCGAGCTGACCTACGCAGCCCCCGATCCCAATGACTGGACCCTTGCCTTCTTTTTTGAGCTCCTGAAAACCACCCAGCATCGATACAGCTTTGTGCACCGCTTTTTCGCGGACGGTGCAGCCATTGATGATGATGACCTGCGCTTCTTGCGCGCGGTCGGTCGGACTCATCCCCTGTTCGGCCAAGAGGGCGGTCATTCGCTCCGAGTCTGCCACGTTCATTTGGCACCCGAAGGTCTTGATGTAAAACTTACCGCCCGGAACTGGGTCCTGGCCTTGGGAATCCTGAGTCATTTGTTTTCCGCTGTTGAAGCGACAGTTTATATCTGAAAATCCGACTTTCAGCCACCCCGTATATCAGGAGGCTCACGGTAAAGCCGGCGCCCTTGAGCGTGGCCCAGGCAGCAGTCGACCACGACAACGCAGCCCAGGCTGCCAAGCAGGCATGGAGGCCAAAAAACAGGGCAAGTCGCCAGGTCATGCCACCTAAGGCTTGGATCATAAAGGGATGAAGCTCGGGAGCAGGGGCTCCGGGTGACCCACCCCCATGCATGGCCCGCATCTGCTTTTGGGTAAGAGCCACAAGCAATGGCTTACCCAGAAGGGCACTTGCGGCTAGTCCCAGGGCAAAAAAGGCCTCTAAGATTGCCGGCTGAAGTTTGAACCAAATCCCCTCTTGGCTCAGGAGTGAGACACCGCCCAGAACTAAAATCAGGCCGTTACCACCCCAGGTCATGGGATCAACGCGACCTCGTGTGCGCCACTCATAAAGAATCTCTCCAACTCCAAAGACCATACCGGCAGCAAGGCCCCACATGATGCCATAACTCGCTTCGATCACACTGAAGGCGATCACAGGGATGAGGCCCGCAACCAGGAAGGATCGGATCATTTGCTTGGGATTAGGCTTCTGGGGTTGGGGCATGCGAAGGAGCTTAAGCCCTTGGACTTTCGAACTGGGTCACGCGCTTATCCAAAGCCTTCACGTCTTCTACAGTCCTCGCTGTTTGACGAGCGATCAATTCGAGGCTTCGATTGACTTCGATGAATTCGCGGTCCATTTTTTCTTCAAGACCGTCGATTTTCGCGTCTAGGGCGTCGATTTTGCGTTCAAGCTGATCGAACTTCGTGTTTACATCTCGACCCAGACCTACAATCGCAAGACTCAAAACTTCAAATTGACTCTGTTCCATAGCCAATCCCCTAACTCGCCCAGAATGGGGTGTCTAGAGAACGCCCAGGCAAAAAAAATTCAGGTCCTATTTTCAAACTGTCTCGCCTATTTCCGGCCACTGAGCCTCTTCTCTGCCAGCGGCAAAAGCATCGCCGGATCCAGGCCATCCACTGGGCACTGAGCCGCACCAAATGCCACATCGCGACCGAGCCGAGCCTTGATTCGTTCCATCAATCGAGGCGCATCCTCTGGCTTGCAATCATCCAGCACGAGCGCGATCTGTCCTCTTTTTGGAAGCTCATAAACGGCATCCGATGCGCGAAACAACGATCGCCGGATCTCTGTGAGCCAAGCAGCTCGTTGCGCAGTCTCCGGCACGCGAATCAATACGAGCGCTACACTCCCCAGCTCCGTCGACACTTGATATGCGCGCGAAGCGAGCACCGCCTGGAGCGCTTCTTCACTGTCGAGCTCCGGAAAACTCAGCTTGAGCGACACTTTGCGATCCATCCGCTGAGACTCGAACTTGCCCAGATGCAAACGCGCGATCTCATGAACGAGCATGAGCTCACTGCCGAGCCCTTCTTCCATTCGAGTCAAAAAAGCCTGCTCCGATTGCATCACCCCAGCAAAAGCGGACGAAGGCGAGGCAACCCCTCCTTGATGGCCAGCGAGCGCTTGAGACCATGCGCTCTCCCAGTGCCCTTCCATTCCAGAGGTCAAAACAAACTCGAGCTCCATCGAGGTCGAGGTGAGGCGGAGCACGACTTTGGACTCCATTTCCGCACGCGACGCCACCACATGAAGGCAAAGTTCAACGGCTCGCCCTAGCCGCTGAGCATCCGCAAGAACGGGTTTTACGCCCGCGCCTGCCTCAAGGACTTCTTTGACCTCAAGCTTTCGATCGCGAAAAAGCGAACGACGTGCTTGATAGCGACTCTGCACGAGCTTGCTGAGATCGACCTCCCTGAGGCGCGCTTTAAAGGTTCCGCTATCGAGCGAAGCCAAATCCAGTAGCGACGAAAGCGCATGACTGAGTCGTTGCGCATTTTGCCGCGCCATCGCGATCAACTCAGCCTCCGAAAGCTCTGAAGTCGTGAGCCCTTCATCCAACATCCCGAGCGCGTTGAGAATCCCCATGAGCGGAGTCCTCAGCTCATGCGAGATGAGCGAGAGCAAATTGGATTGAAACGCGCGAAAAAGCGTCTCGTCTTGAGGCTTAAGCGCACCCGACGGGCTATGCCCCACCGACAGGACATCGGCCAAGCCGCCGATCACTTCGGACAAGGCAGGCCCCTTCACCTCCGAGGCCGACACGTTTGCGTACTCGTCTTTAGCCTCCGATGACTCCGGGAACCCAGTCTCCCCAGCAGTCTTGGACGACGCAGACTTAGTCTTCGACGGAACGGAACTCTTTGAGGTCCGAGGTATCTTCGATTTCGAGTTTGACGAGCCAGCCTTCTTCAAGTGGGTCCTCAGAAACCATGTCAGGTTCTTCTTTGGCAGCTTCGTTGATTTCTTGAACGATGCCGGTGGCCGGTGCCATCACGTCGATCTTACCATTGGAGCCATCTACGGTCGCTACCGTATCGCCTTTGCCAAAGTCTGCGCCTTCGTCCGGGAACTCAATGCTCTGGACGCTGCCTACTTCTTCGACTCCAAGACTTGTGAGCCCCAGAGTAACGACCATTCCTTTGCGATGAAACCAAAGCTTTCCGTCAAAATATTCACCGTTTTTTGGAGCGATGTCTGCTGCCACTTGTGTCCTCCAAGGTTGATGAGGGTATTTGAAACCAAGTAGGCCTCGAGAGCAACGCTAAAAAAATTAAACCTTCCATGGTTTTCCGTGGACGGCGCCTACCGTAGCGCTGCAGCCACGTCGAGCACCCCGCTCGTCAAAACTTTTCCGGACAAGCCACTGACCGTGCGCGCCGATCGCAAGATGCGATCGCGAATCTGATGATAGTTCTCGTGTGGATACTTAGCCCATGCGAGCGCCACAGCACCTGCGACAATCGGAGTCGCCATCGAGGTACCGTCCCAATCCATCTGAATTGGCTTTCCCGTCCCTGGATGAATGAAAGCCGCTACCACATCACTGTATTGACTCGAAACGGTGGTTGAGAAAATCTTCACACCAGGTGCAGCAATGTGAACCGATTTTGCCCCATAGTTAGAAAATACCCCAAGCCTGTCCATCGAGTCGGTCGCCGCCACCGTGATGATGTTATCGAGATCATACGCTGCTGGGAACGAAGGTTCGATTGAAGAATCCTGATCCTTTCCGTCATTGCCGGCGGCCACCACAAAAATAACGCCCGCCTTCTGAGCCCGCTCAATGGCTCTTTTCAGTTCTGATTGATTGGCTAAATCGCGAGATCCGCGACCGCCCCAGCTGGCGCTGATAACTTTTGCGCCATTCAAGATAGCGTAATCGATCGACTTGATCGCGGCCTCTTCGTCGCCGGCACCCGCTCTCTCATCGCCTGGGTCCCGCATGAACTTCAAGCCCATGATCTGAGCCACGACGCCTACCCCACGAATCCCCTTCGAGTTATTGGCAACGGCACCCACATGACCTGCGCAGTGGGTTCCGTGTCCTGGGTTGGACATAAACTTATTCTGATTAAAACCCCGGCTGCATGCAAAGTCTCTTAAGCACCCTTCGATATCAAAATTTCTGACATCGTAAGGACGATCATTGTTATGAGCAAAGTCATAGCCTACGATGCGCGGATCCGCGCTGCTACGCCAAAGAGCGGCAGAGAGATCCTCGTGATTATAATCGATACCCGAATCGATCACCGCGACGATGACAGGCTTTGCACCGACTAAGTGGGATTCAAGCTCCGAGACCGATGGCATGCGAATATTGGCAAGTGCCCAATCCTTTGTGACCAAAGGATCAGACCCTGCAAACACTTGCGCGGGAGGCAGCAAAACGCCGGGAGCTCCCAAGAGTTTTTCGAGATTAAGCGAGAAGAAGGTGTCCTCATCGCGCGCACGGAACTCATAATGAATCATCTGCTCATAAAAAGCATTGGGAGAAACCGAGAGAACTTGCTCCGAATGCATAAGCTCTGCTCGGGCTCGGTCCGCTAGCTCTGGGGTTGCGTAAGTGAACTTCACCAAACCCTCGTCCAAATTAACCATCGAAACCAAGGACGGATCCGTTTGGATTTGGATCGACTTGAGTTCTTTGGGCGCGACTGACTTGAGTCTCACGAGAATTTCTTTTTGCGAAACCTCTGCCTGAGCAGCGCCACCCAACAAGGCAACAGAAACTACGCTCGAAAACACCCATCGTTGAGTACGACGCATCTCATGACTCCCTCCGTAAGAAATAACTGTGATGATCCCAGCAAGCCAAACCCACACGAGGCCCAACCCACTTGTATCCACGGCACATGAGCAAGCGGCGAGCCAAAGTGAGGCCAGCTCCCAGAGCGGGATTCGGGTTTCTAAGAAAATATAGGCGAGTTCTTTTTACAGTTAATGCGAGCAGTTAGCGATATGCGCAGTGATTTTGAGGCCTGTGGGTCTTTACCGACCCGCCCCCGTAAAGTCGCGATGAAGTTGAGGCTGTGGTCCTATTCTGTACAATTTGACTCGGCTTTTAATTTCATTCACAATAGCTAGAAGCCTTTTGCTCGATTTTTTTTGGGGGAAGTATGGCCATTGTGGAACGTTTGAATCGAATTTTATATTCTAAGCGACTTTGGATCGTTCCCTCGATCTTTGCTTCTCTCTCTCCCACACTTGGATGGAGTGGATTTCTCGACGATAAGCCAGAATGCGCAAAGAAAGGAACTTCAGCTTCGGAGCTACGAAGGAAGTTCTGCAGACTAGACGACAGTGCCATCCAATTTCGAGTGTTCAGAAGATGTGAAGATGACGAAATACAAATCATCTGTGACACCGACCCCAGCGAAGAAGAAAGGCAATCGGTTAATCAAGAGACCGAGAATGACGCTAAATTTTCATCCCTCAATCACAGTAATAACGTCAGAGACTCTGCACGAATGTCTGCCGAAACCGGCCAGCCAGTACTATTGGCTGGTGTCACTCAACGTGAAGTTGATGCTTATACAGAACAGGCCAAGCAAATAACTAAAGCTGCTAAGCCAACAAGAGAAAGCAGAAGCGAAAGGGACACCTCAAACGGCACTACCGGCGCTACCGGCGCTACCGGCTCAACATCTGCTACCGAACCCGAGCCCAAAGCGGAAACACAAGCCGAGAAGGATAGGATTAAGAACATCCAAGGAAATACCGAGACCATCGAAAAAGAAACGGCGGATATCAAGAATTCTCGCCGCGAAAGACTCGAAAACGTCGAGGCCACCGGAGCCACTAGTGATGACGAATGCTCCACATCAGACACTCTCAATAAAAGATTTGGCTGCGATGGCACACGCACTACCATGGAAATCAGCAAGGCGGTCAATATCCTCGGACAAACCGCAGGATCCATCGCCACAGCTGCCGTCGGCCAAGGCGCTCAAGCTAAAGCCCAAGCCGAGGGCTCGCAATCCTCTGCTGTTCAAGGCGCTGCGGATACACAAAGAGCTGCCGCCTACGCTCAGATAGCCGGTGCTTCTGCAAATGCTGCCGCTGGAGTGATCCAACTCGTCTTAGCCTCACACCATAAAGGCAACGCTCAAGAGATCCGCAACGAAACGATAGGGGCCAAGCTCACGGCTAAAGGCATTAGTAATGACAAGACCCTCGATGCGAACGCCGAACTCAAGGGCGATGGCAAAGCCATAGGCGGAACCGGGTACGTTACCGGCAATGGACTTGCACAAGAGGCTATCGATAGTTTTAAGCTTCAAAACTATGAGATCACTCGAGAAGTGCACGTCACTGATGGAGATATAAACGCCATCCGCAAACAAGCAGATGCAGCAACCAACCCAGCAGAGAAAGCTGCTTTGGCTCAAAAAGCCGAAGCGCTGCAAGCCAAGCAGAATATGGAAAAGCAAAAACGCGCTGAGCAGATCGCTGACAAACGAAATACCATTCAACACGAAATTGGTAAGCACGGAAGAACCGCAGTCGGAGAGCAAACCAAGATCAGCAAAGAAGCAAAAGTTGCGGGCATCATGTCTCTCATCACAGCTGCGCAACAAGGCGCTTCTGCCACTTTCGCCATCATGGGAGCCGATCAACTCGAAGAAGCCGCAAACAAACTCAAGAGCATCGAAGGCGCAAGCGGCGCCCCTAGTTTCGTACCGTTGGGCAACAATGCCGTTGGCCCAGGAGATGTGCTTGCCGATCGCACACCCACTTCGATCACGGGCACTGGAGAAGCCACCGCTGTTGAAGCCACCTCTGAAGAAGAGATCGTACGCCCTGATCTAGGCGGCCTAGGCGATCCTATGGGGGGCCCTAAAGACGCAAGCCTAGGAAAAGAAGGCCCAACTCCTGGCAAGTTCACTGCCGGTGGCGGCACCAACACACCCGGCGGCGGCGGTGGGGGCGGCTTAGGCGGCGGCGGATCCACTCAAGCGGCGGCCGCTGAGAACCCAGCTGACTCACAAGCCAAGCTTGCCGACAATGGCCGCGGCCTTGGCTACGAAAGCGGTGCGGGTGGATACAGCGGAGGTGGCGCAGGAGGCGGTGGCGGATCCAAGGACCCTGACCTCTCTGGACTGCTGGCTCAATTCTTACCCAAGAAAGAAGACTCGGACAAACGCGGCAACGGGATCGTCGACTTTGGCGGCAGAAGCCTAGCCTCGGATGCTCCGATTTCGTTGCTCGATAAAAACGCCAACATCTTCGAGCGTATTCACGACACCTATCAAGATAAACACCGCAGAGGCAACATCGGGATGTGAATATTTAAACAAAACAGCCGAAAAGGATTACGGGGGAGTATAAAAAGTGAGGATTTCGGGGGAAATCAAAATCACCACCAAAAGATTGACGGCTTGCACCGTCGCGCTTCTTTGGTCCCTCTCCCCTGCTCACGCCAACCCCCACGCCGGCACGACCGAGGATGATGTGGACTCGGTTTGCAAAGGCACGCTTTCGAGCGCTCCTCTAGCCGGAGACAAGTCTGGCGACCCTTCAGGCACTCAGAGACTTCAGCACTGCCAGGCCGCAAAAAGCGCCCAAGAAGGCGCGGATGCGGACAATGCGCTCTACAAAGTATGGGCGGGAGTCGCCGCAGTCTGCACCGGCGCGTGTGTCTCGTCATTTGCCGGCGGCCCTGCGGGCGAGTCCGCTTGCACAGGCTCGGCGGTCGCAGGCGCGGGCACGGATGGCGTGGTCACAAAGAACTACGCTTCATCCTTGCAGCAGATTGGCGGTATCGGCCTCGCAGCCGCGACTACTGAACTCGCAAAAGACACGGTAAAAGAGGGCGCCGAAGAAGGCGCCAAACAAGGCGTAGAGCAAGGCACTAAGAAAACCAAAGACATCGGTTCCTGCATGAACGCTGCGACTGCAACCACCCAGTCAGTTTCTAAGTTCAAGTCCCTCGAAGGACAAAAAGAAACCGTCAAATCCAGCCTCGAGTCAGCCAGAAGCGTGACCAGCACCCAAGGCACTGCAGTGGCCGATGGAAGCGGGATCTCCCAATCTCAAGCCGCTACTGCGGGAGGAGGCCCGAGCGCAGACGGATCATTAGGCGGGCCAAGCGGCGGCCCTTCCGATGGCGGCTCTTCGAATCCCTGCGCAGGCCAGCTCAGCGGACGCTCTACGCCGGCATCTACCCTCCAATGCGCCATCGCGCGAGACCCCAATATCCCTCGCTTTGTGACGACGCCCAAGTTCGCAAAAGAATTTCAAGATCGCACCAAGACGAGCTTGGGTGATTTTTTAAATAAAAACGACCCCCCTGCTCTTGCGATCGGCCAAGCCGTGAGATCAGGACTCAACGGCGCACAAAACGCTAAGCTCGCATCAGCTCTCACGGACGTGCAGCAAAACGTGAGCGCGGACTACTCGACTTACAGCTCTCATGGCGGCGACGGATCTCAGTATGAGGGCGGCGGCGGAAACTCAGGCCTCAGCAACGGCGACGACGACCTGAACTTGGGCGGCCTACTCTCTGGACTGCAAGACAAGCTCAATCCCAATCAAAAGCCTAACGAAAAAAGCACGGGCGTGAGCGCCGTGATCTTCGCCAACCAAACGCGCTCTCCGGCTGCGGTAGCAGAAGACGCCAAGCTCAGTATTTTTGATCGCGTGACCTATCGTTATTACTACGTCGGTCGTCGGATTGTTCTCGGGGAGGACATGAAATGAGAGCCCTCATCGTAAAGCCAATCAGTTTGATCGTTATACTCTCTTGGGGAGCGCAAAACATTGCGTTCGGCGCGAACCCAGAAACAACTCCTAAAGCCAGCGCAAATGCCGATGACTGCAGATCGATCTGCGACGAATACCGCGGTGGCGCCGTTGCAGGCACAGCAAGCGATAGTGCAAGCAATCTTCAGTTCAGCAAAGAGTACGTCACCTCGAAGTGCGGCACTCCTGCCACCAATAGTGCCGATACAAGTGGACGGAAAAGCTCATCGAACTTCATCGGTCAGCCAGGTACAGAAATATCTAAGCCCTCGGCAGGCGCTGCGAACGAAAACGAGCAGGGATTTGATTTCAACTACCAGAGCGGAGACAAAAACTTTGACGCTTGTGTTAGCCAACTCAAAGATCGTTGGCTGATGGTGGGTCCGCAGTGCGCAGCGATTAGTTTGTACGAAGAGGCGAAAAACCTAAATATCGCTGCAGCTGTCCTCTATACAGTCGGTGCGGTCACCTGCTTGGACGCATGTTCAATCACCTGGTTAGCCAACATTGGACAGGGGGCCTGCACCGGTGCTGGGATTGCTGCAGCAGTGACTGACATCGCCGCCACCGTCAAACTCGACAAAGCTGGAGAAAAGGAACGGGATCAAATCTTGAAGAGTGACCCCGGCGTGTATTTTGGAGTTGTCCTGGGCTCGATTGGCGGAGTGGCCAGTGCCGCTACAGGCACCTCTCTTGGAGTGGGGTTGTTGTCAAATAGCGCAGAAACGACAGTTAGCGCTGGAACCGCAAACACTGTTTTCTCATGTGTTGCTGCCGGATTCCTCGCCGCAAGCGCAACTGCAAAATACGTCAGCATGGATAATATCGCGGGAGCAGGAGATGAGGCCTGCCAAAAGATCATTCCATTAAAAAGCTTCGAGTACACGCAGTTGAAACTCAGTGAAGACAAATCCAAGAAGCCAACTGGAACAGGCACCCAAAAGTCCGACTCGAAAGAGCAAAAAGTGACGGCCCCAGGAGGAGGAGGCGGCAGCGAAGGAGATGGCTTCAATGCCTTCGCTGATCAGATCGAAAAAGACTTTCTCAGCGGTAGATTCGCAGCAGCGACTTCTGGCCCGGGCCGAACACTCTTAAACGCGTTGGATCGCTCTAAAGTCAATCAGGATCTCAAACGACTCGCTAGTGCTACCGTTAAGGACATCGCTAAAGTCGCACGTGGCGCTTCTAGTCCTGGAGCTGTCTTCGGAGCGATCTCGGGTCTACCACCTAGCGTACAAACAGCCCTACAGGCCGTTGAAAGAGACACCAAGGCGGGCAAGTTCGCTCAGCTGATGGGCAAGGACAGCGGCTCCACTATGATCGGGGGCGGTGGCGCGAGACCTGGAATCGGAGCACCTGCCAGGCCTGCTTTTGGACTTGGTTTTAAAGGCGCCGAAAGTGCTCCAGTCGCTGGCGGCGAACAAAACTTCGAGAAAATGGCCAAGGCGCCCGAGCTCATGGAGAACGGCGACATTTGGCACGAAGGCTACAATGGGACGATCTTTCAACTCGTCTCGGGCAAGCTCAGCAAGAACATAGAACGAATCGACCAGCTCGAGTGGGAGACGCCACTCAATCGCGCGCTCGCGGGGCTGCCCTCGAAGAAGGCGGCAGAGAAACCGCAGCTGCTTCTTCCTAAAGGTTTAAACAAGTAGGGGTATGAGTATGAAGAAAAAATCCTCGATAGGAACTTATCAGCGAGTGACGGCAGGGACTGCACTGCTTTCGATTCTACATGGAGCAATTCTACCCCAATTTAGCTGGGCACTTTCTGTGAACCCAGCCCCTGCCCCAGGCCATACTTCAGGCCCTACAGTGAACTCAGGACTCAATGCTAATGCGTTAGATACAGGTAAACTCGATGCGATCAAACCCAACTCGGCTCAAGCCGGAGGAAGCCTTGAGAACATTCAATGCGAAGACTTCTGCGGAAAGCTCATCAGCGCTAGCCCCGATCAAGCGGATGCACTTAAGGATTCAACCGACATTGCTCAACTCGCACAAATCACTCGTAGCGTAACAGGAGCAGCAAGCTGGGGACCCAAAGACGACCAGTTTTGCGCTGACCATGGTGTCGGCACAAACCCGGCAGTTTCTGCTAAAGCGACCCCAATCCCCCCTCCCGATGCCACGAGCGGCAAAAAGGGTTGCAATGTGATCATGGTGAGTGGGGACAAAGATTGCACCACAGTCAACAAACAGATCTTGCAGTGCAAGCTCTTTGGGAGCCAAGTCATCCCGGCTTGCTTGGCGTATAAAGCGGTTGGGAATGCAATCGGATTTCAAACCCTTGTTGCTGCGGCCGATGTCGCTGCAGCAGCCTCCTGTGGCAGTGCATGCGGGAACGGCGTTGTTCTACCTATTGCTGTAGCGATGGGTGCTTGTCAGGCCGTAGGAGCTGCGGCGGCGGTAACTGAGTTGGTTTCGGTATTCACCATGTCGAGTGGCCCGGAGGCAAGTATAGTGAGCGGCCTCCTGGCAGGCGCAGGCGGGGTCGGGGTGGGTGGCACGGTTTACGCGGGGGGAATTGGTGCAGCGCAGACCGCGGAGGAAGCAGCAGAGGAGGCATCGCTAAAACTAACGACAAACGATTCATTGAGTAGCACAGGCGATGATATAATTAAGGCTAGGGATAACGCAAAGGATGCAGCAAAAGAAACCGAGAATGCCCAACAAAAATTCGCCTGTGCCGCAGCAATCTTTTTTACTGGTATGGCCGTTTCACGCATCGTCAGTGCCGAGCTGTACAAGGGCCATCAACAAGGAGAAGCCTGCAAAAATATTCAAAGTCTGATTAGCAATGCGGCCGCAGCCAATCCAGATTCACCCAGTCCGACCAATCTCAACACAGCTGGCTTTGGACCTGGAGGCGCTGTGGGCGGCGGAGGTGGAGGTATCTCAAATGCAGGTGGACTCACTTCAAATGCGGGCGACCCCTCGGGCAATACCAACGTAGGTAACACGAACGCGGTTCTTCCCCCTGGATTTGAAAAAGCCACCGACGGTGGTTTACTAAGCAACTCGAAACTCGACAAAATCGTAGCCCCACTCATTCCTCCTGTGCTTTCCGCACTCAAAAGCGGAGCCAGCGTGGGTTCGCTACTAGAAAAAGCAGTGGGCGGTGAAGCGGGTGCAGGACTATCCACTCTTGCCAGCGCTGCTCAAGCGCACGCCAAAGAGATCGGTGCGACTTTGAACGGCGGCGGCCCCGCAGGCTCCTCCTACTCCAGCAGCGGAGGCGGCGGCCGCTCCGGTGGCAGCGGAGGCGCAGGCTCCGATCCCTTCGCAGCCCTCTTCGGCGGCGCAGGCGCAAAAGGAGGTAGCGCCGCTGCAGGCGGCACTCAAAGCTTTGGTCGCGCCCCTGCAAACGACATCTGGCACGCGGGCACTCACATGAACATTTTCGAGATCGTTTCCGACAAGGTCTCCAAAGTGTCTAGCCGAGTCGCTAGATAGACCTAAAATAAGCTGCGGCAGGACCTTTTTCAAAAACCTGACAAAATCATCAGTTCCCGCCGCCATCTAGTGCTTAACAAGGCTCTTCGCTTGATGACCCGCATGATGGTCATTAATAGTTTTGTGCATGCATCAAGTAAACGACTTGTCGAAATTGCATTATTCCGCGGAGAGTCAGTCCATCTATTGAGATGGCCAATCTTGTAAAAGTTCGCCATTGCAAACAGCCGAACCGCCAAGTAAGAATGGCAGCTGTCCAAAAAAATAGCGTGGGGCATTAGCTCAGTTGGTAGAGCGCATCCATGGCATGGATGAGGTCAACGGTTCGACCCCGTTATGCTCCACCATTTTTGCGGAGCAAAATATTGTAAAGGTTGCGAAGCAAAATACTTTAAAAATTGCGAAGCAAACCTAGTAATACTGCAAAGCAAATCACAGTAAAGTTCTGAACCAAGACACAAGCCTGTCGCAAAAGCGGTGGGCTTTTTTTATTTTGTCTCGATGAATTTGAGTTCATCCCAAACACTCAGTGACATTCACAAATGTCGATGCTAGTCCGACTCCGCGATCCGGGGGGATAGACTCAATGAAATCGAATTTCGCCAAGGCGTTGTATTCCGCAATTGCAGCATCGAGCCTCTTTGCCGCGCATCCCGCGACGGCGGCAACTTCAGCGGAGGTCTCTAGCACCTCAGTCGGAAAGTCCACTCTGGACCGAGTCAGCGACTACATCGGCATCACCTACTTCTCGTTCTTTGATGGCCCAGGCTTGGGTGAGCCACTCGGCAACCCACCGGGATACAATGGCGCCCCTTTGGACACGGGGCTAGGCATCTGGACCAATCTTTCGGTCCGCCTCAAGTTCTCAGATCGATACGCCCTCGACTACCAGCTTCGGCTTCAGCAGATCTTCACCAACGAAGCAGAATTTCGAAACCAAGGCGGACGATTGGGCGTTTCAGGCACCTTACTTAAAGGCGACAACTGGAGCCTGACCGGCGCTCTCAACTCCGACCTTCCGGGCGTGGGCCAAATCCCGACGCAACGAACGCTGATCGCCAATCCCGGCCTGTTCTCGCAGTTCGCATACCGGCCCTCAGGCTCTAAATGGTCGGTCTTCTCGATGGTTTCTCCCCGCGTCTTCATCTACGAAGACAGTTCAGCGATGGCGCTCCAAGATGACGCCAGCAAACTCCCTCCGGGTGCCAAGCCGCAGATCGTGCTGCAGGTCAATCCTTCGATCAACTACGCGTTCAACGACCGCCACGGCGTCCGTGCAGGCATCACGTTTGACGTGCGCAAGAACGCGATCGGCTCGTTCCAACGCTGGTGGTGGCCAGTGGACCTAGGCTACACCTACTCTTTCAGCAAGCGCTTCAACCTCTACCCGCATATGCGCTTCTCAACCCCGTTGGACAACGGACTCCGCAATGATCTAGCCGCCGCCAAAGGCGCTAGTGCAGCGCCATGGACTCATACCGCGAGCGTGGGCATCTGGCTAAACGGCACGTTGCTCTAAGCGATAGACGAGGCAGCTCAAGCTCAATCCCCTGCTGAACTATTCATCGCTGAGTGCAGGCTAGAATTAGCGTCATGGATGAAGCACACCAGGTACCCAGCTTGCTGAACCCTTGCTGCTTCTTCAAATTCCTGACAGAATTCTTCTATGTGCGCCCAGCGAAGCTACGGTTCTAAAAGGAGCCCGGGTTTGTCCCCGGTATTTACTTAATGCACGACCCTCAATTGCCGCGCCCTTTGCGCTCGGAATGGATCAAGTTTCAGATCGGTGACCAAAGCATGCCCGTGTACGTGAGCACTCCTGCGACGGGCAAGCCCCGAGGAGCGGTGATCGTCTTTCAAGAAATCTTTGGAGTGAACGCCCACATTCGCTCAGTGGCTCAACGGATCGCACAAGAAGGATATCTCACGTTGGCTCCGGATCTATTCTTTCGCCAGGGAGACCGATTTGAGATTGATGACTATAGCCAGACCGATGCAGCCGCAACGCGCGCGCAAACGATGAACGAAGAGCAAGCACTTTCGGACATCGACCGCGTAATTGCCAATCTCGACCCTTGGATCAAGCTCGGGGCGATCGGGTTTTGCATGGGCGGCCGGATCGCTTTTCAGGTAGCCTGCAATCCTCGCGTCTCCGCTTCGGTTTGCTTTTATGGCGGCCAAACTTCGGAACGCTTAGAGAAGGCACCCAAAGTCGCAGCCCCCCTACTGATGTTTTACGCTGAGAAAGACGAGCTGATTACGCAAGACCAGGTCGCGCTGGTAAAATCCGCGCTTCAGACGCACTCAAAGCCTGCCGACATCATCATCTACCCTGACGTGGGTCATGGATTCTTTTGCGATGCTCGGGATTCATACAACGCCCCTGCCGCAGGAGACGCATGGAAGCGCACGATCGAGTTCTTTGGTAAGACGCTCGTGTCGAATGCGCCTGTTTTAGAAATAGACGGTTAACGGCGAATCCGGAGACTCAAACCTCCACGCACGTGATCGACTAGCGCAGGGACTTGTTGAGAATCCTCTCTCAGCTGCGAAATCCACTCAGTGGGTCGATCTCCTTCATTGCTGAACGCAACCGCTCTAGCGGCGGCACCCGCTACAAGTGCTGCGGCCATCGCGCTCGAGGTCTCCTGCCTACGGCCTCCGCGCGGAGTGGCGGCTGTGATGTTGAGACCTGGAGCGGAGAGTCCAACCAACGAAGCGCCTGAGTTAGACGGACGGTAGCGGCCTTGATGCAAACGATCTGCATCGTCAAGCGCCGCAACCGTTAGCACGTTGTCGTAATTTTCTGAGAGCGAGGCAGGATAAACGGGGTCCCGCCGCAGATTGAGTCCACCATCCCCGGCGGCCGCCACAACGAGCACTCCTTTTTTTTGCGCGTACGCCACGCCCTCGCGTATGGCTTGCGAGTTCACCGCGGTCGCCCACGCGCAAACGATCACGTGGGCGCCGTGGTCTACAGCGTAGACAAAGGCACCGTTCAGGGCCGCGGAACTAGTGACGCCCCACGGATTGAAAACCTTGAGCGCCATAAGCTTCGCAGACGGCGAGACCGCCGCAATCAAACTTGCGACCTCTGTTCCGTGATATCCATCATCGTAGGGCCGTGAGTCGCCGGAGATAAAATCCCAGCCGTAGCGATCCTTCTTGAGTGCCACTCCGCCATCCCAGGCTTGCGGCTTGGGATTGAGCCATAGGTGAGAGTGGAGCGCAGAATGATCGTAATCGATGCCGCTGTCGATGACGGCCACGATGGCTTGACGAGGAAGAGCATGGCTCTGAATCGCGCGAGTGAGCCCAATTTTTTTTGCCCAACGCTGAGTGAGCGCGCGGTTAAGCCAGGGAGTCGAGCCCTCTGAATCAGGATCCGCAACGGCTGCATAAGTGCGATCATAGCTGTAATAGCGCCACACACGGTAAGGGAGCACGAGAATCTCGGCAAGACTCTTCAAAAAGGCCTTAAAACGGCTCATTTCTGGAACAAGTCCATCTAGGTCGGGCCTAGGCACATTGAATGGAGGCAACTCGATCGACTCGGTAGCGGCGAGCGGGACCTCTTTCTGAGGTTGATCGATGGGGAGCGCGACGGGACCGCCAGACAGCGCCGCAAAACCCTGAGCGCCAGTGAGGGCTGAGAGGCTCATTTGCGAAGGCTGCTCACTTTCTTGCCGATACTCGCGCAAAATCATTCCAGGCTGGATCCAGCTCATGCTTTCGGGATCGGTTCCGGCGATTCCGCGCGCGATGGCACCGACATTCACGCTCTCATTGATTTCGATCCAGGGCCCCACAGGGGCAGGATGATCGACGAGCTCATAACGAGTGCCGGGCACGACCTCTGCCGCGGGCCCGGTTCCAATCAAAAGAGTCCCATCCGGCAACACAGAGTCGATGCGAGCGGTGAGCGGCAGATCCGACACCGCGCGGTCGATCGCTCCATAGGCTGCGGCGATCGCTTTTTTGAGGGCTTGCCCCATGGCGTCCCTTCTCGCCACACGAATACCGGCCGAGTACCGGTCATAACCTCCAGCAACGTCAAAGAAGAACCCATGTCCGTAGACCTGAACCAATCGATACTCATTTCGGCCAGCAAGAGGCGCCTCGATATCGATGCGCAGGTGAAGCTCCGATCGATAAGAAGCGTATTTGACTTTGAGGTAAGCAAAAAGTGCATCAAGCGAGAAGCCATCACCCAGATCCAGGCCAGCGCGAGAACCGAAAACAGCACCGCCCAGTTGATCAAAACTATTTCCAAACCAACTGGGACCCGCGGACTGAGAAGACTCGCCGTCGAGAGCTTGCGCTTGAAGCGGAAACTCGTTGGGATAGTCGTTTGAGCCGCTATTGTAGGGTGTGCGAAACCGCTCATTAAACCCATAGAACATCCGCTCGCCGCGACTGCCGGTTTGAAAACTCATGGCCTCGACCTGAACGCGGACGGTTGCGGCGGGCACCACTGAGCCAGGCCATTCATAACCAGGTTTTCGCGCCATAAGCCCGAGAGCTGACTGAGCCTGATCTCTGGGCATCACATGAGGAAGATCGGAGACCACGTAACGGCCACTCTTAAATAACTGGGTGGTCATGCTCGCCTGAAAATCGCTTCCAAAATCATGAAACGATCCATCGGGCATCTCGATTTGAACGCGTGCAACGGGAGCGAGCGCGATGACTTTTTTGCCATGGATGGGCGCGGGCTGCGGCGCCCGCTTTCCGGCGGCGAAGCTCGCAGGGGTCACGAAGATAAAAGCAATGAAGAGAACCGCGATAGAGCGAAACGATAAAACGAACAATTGCCTCGCAGCACCAGGGGTCCGACGTGGCATTGGCTCTCCCCTCTTAGAGGGGCGGCCTGAGTGAGCGCCGATGGCGCCCACCCAAGCCCTAACCTCGAAAAGCATGATTAGCGTTTCCCGGTAGCTCTCACCATGACCACGTCGCCCTCTTGAACTCCGCGATTGTCGAGGGCCTCATCGATGATCGCCGTGCTCGATACGGTTCCTACTTGCGTGGTGTGAACGCGCGCCATCTCTTTGAAGACGCCGCAAATGCCACTCGACGCCGTCGGCGCATAGACGGTGAACGCTTGATTTGTTCCGATGCGCGATTGCGCACCGGCATCGAAGATCAAGATGCCGGTTTCAGGAATCGACTCTCGCACGCGAGCCGTCCACGTCAACTCACTCAGGCGAGGCACATTGGAGAGCGACTTGAGGCCGTCATTCATGATGCCACGAAGAATACCCCCGAGAGGCGTGTTGTAGACGAGATCCGGCGAAGTGTTAACTGAACCGAAGTCGATCTGAAGCGAAAGACTAACGCCTGCAGTAAGAGCGCTTGAGGTTGCGGCCCCCACGGCCGAGCAAACGCCCGCCGTGCATTGCCACACACTAAAATCCATAGCGATCGTTCCCACTCGCACGTTGCTTTTGACCTTGAGGCTGTCGGAGGTCGCGGTCTCGCCCGAAGGAGTGTAACCAAAGTTGATACCGGCCTCGAAAGCGTTGAGCTCAAGAGTGGTGATTGCGCCGCGCACCTCGAGGTGAGTGCCGCACGGATCGTTGCCTCCGTTGGGATCTCCGGAAGCATCGGTTGGCGAAAATCCAGTCGAGTTGGCAACAGCGGTGATGAAGATGGCATCCAAGTCTGCGGTGAGATCGACGCGAGATCCGTTAGGCATATTAAAGGCCTTGGTGCCTACGGGCTTGAGCAAGACTTTGCGGACGGGATTGGGAGTGGTGTACTGGCTAGGATCAGTGCTGCAGCCTCCTCCCGCTGGCGGAGCCGACGGCTTCTTTTTGCCTGCCGCCCACGTAGGGGTAGAGCAAAGCAAGGCGCCGAGAGTGATGAGACTAAAAAGACACTTCTGCCTGGGGTTTAAAACGCGTGACATACCTGATTTTCCTTCCGTAGGTTCTCTAGGTTCTTGGGGGCGAAAAAACCGGGATCGAAAGGTCCTGTTCGTCCTAGTTTTTACAAATATTAATTTTTGTTAATACTTTAAATAAATTTAAACTATTTATGAAGATTCGTCAATATTTGATAAAAATGCTTTAATATCAAATCACCATCAAAAAGGCTGACGGCAGGATGGGAGGTTCAAAGACCTATCGGAGGACCTACGGGAAGGCTAAAGAGTGAATTTTTTGCCTAGGCTGGAGCTGGGATTGGAGCTGGGACTCAGATCAGATTCGAGAAAGCAGCTGCGGATTGAAAACTGGTCCTCCAGCCTGTTGCTAATAGCGCGGACGTGGAGGAATTGCTGAGTGTTGGCGCCGGTTTAGCGCATTACCCAGACTCTTGCTGGTGAGAATTTCAGCGCTCATCCCAGCAAGAGTCCCTGACTCTGCCTGGCTCTGAATGATAAGCGGTCGATATGAGGGTTCCTGCGCGGGTTTGGGCGTTCCTAAGAGGGCCTTCTAGCGGAT
>JACCDG011099994.1_pt1 | contig 40014 bp, 58 predicted proteins | sample 7442471 | NCBI WGS metagenome assembly JACCDG01 (sample SAMN15323444, study PRJNA562643) | freshwater metagenome | isolation source: river surface water | place: USA:Blue River Watershed | collected 2017-08-17 | reverse complement strand
CTTGCAGAATTAAAGGAGTTTTTAAATGAAGGGTTCTGAACTATTAATAATCATCGGCAGCCTAGTAGGGCTGCTGATTTACACAACGTCACTTCGAAGATCTAACGATAAAAAAGATTTTGAAATTGAAAAACTCAAGAATGAGGGAGAGGTAAAAGTAAATGAATACAAAGTACAAGAAGCTTCTAAGCGCGCTGCTTCTAGTTTGTCTGAGTACCGCAAGCTACGCGGAACAAAAAAGCCCTGAAGAATCTATTTTAGAGGCTTGCGATAGGGCCCTATCCGACCAGGTAAATTTGAACAAAGAACAGCAAGACTTAAACGACCAGCTAAAAATTGCCCTTGCAATTAAAGAAGAAAGAATTAATACACTTCAAAAAAGCCAAGACGCGTGGTATAATAATACAACGTTAATGCTTTTTGTGGGATTAACTGCAGGGCTTATTACCGGGGGAGTTTTAGCAAAATAGTTTATGAAAAAAAGGTACGGAGGATCAAAAGAAGCTCAGGAGTTTCTCAAAAAACATCCTGAGTTTAATAATTTTGAGACAGTTACAGTGACGTCTTTTCCTACGTACGAGCCCCGATTTAATCCCCTTAAAAAAGAACAAGCAGATTTAATTTTGGCCAATCTGCACCGGTATCCAGAGTATGAAGTAAGAGAACTCCTAAAAAACTACTATGATGGGATGTCAATAGGAGCCCTTGCTAAAAAACTTAAACTTACTAAACATCAAGTTAGTCGTAAGATATTTTCATCGAAAACAAAGGTAACACAATTTATAAAAAGTGGTATGAAAGTAAAAGTAAAGGGCCGAAAAATACATGGCCAAATTACCCTACAATTCTTTGGAAAAATGGAAACTATTATAAAAATAGCTGTAGGGGAAGAACTTTTGTGGGTTACGTCTGACGGACGGATTTTAGAGGAAGATGTCCAGGCTTATTTGGAAGGCGATCTGGAAGTACCAACTCCCGAATTTATGGACAGTTAAGGAAGAAAGATTCTATTTCCGGATTTTGGGGCCCTAGTTTGAAGATGGGACCAACCAGAAGTTTTAGTAGGGCTTTCTAGATATAGCCCATGCTTAATAAGTAGTTCTGGATTTTGAACTAACCACTTGTCTATTTCCCCTGTAGGATCTGCTAAATCAACAGCCTCGCAGGTAAGATGGGCGCTTTTAAGGGCACCTCCAACAGAAGAATTTATAGAAGCTGGCCTGTACCCACTTGTAACCCCAACAAATCCGGGGCAAGAGTCTTCCATTAAAAGGGCATTTACTCGCTCTAATAAAAGGCCCATGTTAGCTACTTGAGTAGCATTAAGGGGTTCTTTTAGATGGCGGCCCTTTAGGTACGCCTCTTCTGTGATTGCCATTTTTAGTTTTTTAGGTACTCTAGGAGCGCTATAATTGCCCCTGATCCAATTAACCAACCCAAAAATCGGCCCAATGAATGAATTAATTTTACGTGATCCTTTAATGGTGACATGTCCGTCTCAATATGCTCAAGCCGCTTTTCTGCAAGCTCAGTGCGGTACATGTGATGTTTAAGGTTCTCTTCTTGTTTAACTAGCGTCTTGTCTATTCCATCAAGGCGCTCATCCAACTTTTGGAACCACTTATGATTTTCGTTTCCCGACGACATTTGATGTTATTACCCTTTTAGTTTGGTATGAGGCTAATGCACCTAAAAGGGCTCCGAGGTCTATCGGGGTTACCACGTTTTTTGCAGTAGCTAAGTGTATAAGCGTAATCCATACGCTCAGGTTAGTTAAAGACAGTTTTCTGTCTGCATCAATTATTCTTAAAAAATCCAATACAGAAAGAAGCTTGTCCATTAAAATTCTCGTTTCTTAATAGTAGAGGCCCTATTGGCCATTTCTGATAAAGAGGGGACTCTTTTTGGAGGGGCCTGCTCCGTAACTGGTTCAACAGGAACTTGTGGAGCCCTTTGAGCAATCGTACCGTCCTTATTAAGGGCGGATAAAGCCTTAGCCCGCTCTCTAGGGGGAAGTTCTTGATCCAGTTTAGTTTTATAAGCTGCCCTGTCTTCGTCTGAGTGAAGTTTGCCCTCAAACTCGCTAGGATATTCGGAAGGTTCTACTTCGTTAGGGAATTGGCTAACTAATTGCCCAAGGGCCTTAGCAGCGTTTTCTCTAGGCAGTTTTAAAATAGACTCTAACTCAAGAGCCATTTGAGGGCTTTTTTGAGCTATGGCAGGGAGAGCGGCTTTAATACCATCAACAGTTCTCGGAATAAGATTTAAAGTAACTGCCGCTGCGCTTGGAGCGCGTTTAGTTATCTGGCTTCTTATTGCAGGCGATATAAGGGCCGCTAAGGGGTTTCCAGTAGCAAGGCCTACCCCCACTGCCCCCACATCAAGAAGTCCTCCTACAGGAGCTTGTTGCTGCTGTAATGCCCTTTTCTGAGCTGCTTCTTGTATTGGAGCTAGTAGCCCGTAAGATTCTTTAGCTTGTAAAAATTGCTGTTGAATTGAGGGATCAGCGGCAAGAGCTGCCTCTTCGACCCCTTCCCTATAAGTACGACCGGCAGCTTTAGTTGCCATTGTGCCCGTAGGATCCGCAAAATTAGACAGGGCTTGAAATCCCCTTTTTGTCTCTTCAGCTAATTGCAATGGAATTTGATCAGGCCCAGCCGCTACATCTTCCATAATAGTTTTTAATTTTCTAACTACATCAGCCTTAGAGGGGTTTTGCGAAAGAGCAGCAGCTTCTTGCTGAAGCTTCGATATAATTTGATCTTTAGGAACTACAGCGCCTTTTTCAGTAAGCGCGGATAAACTCTTATCTAAAATAGCGTTAGCTTCATCCATTTGCCCAGCAGCTTTTTGTGCTATTTTCTCTGGAGTAGACCCAAACGATACTATTCCCCTATCCAATAGCTCTTTACCTGCTTCAGGAGCAAATTTCTCTGCTTGTGAAGCCGTAGCACCTGTAGCTTTTACTGCTAACTGTCCGGCGCCTTTACGGGCACCTTCGGTTATTCTAGAAGCAAGTTGTCCGAGCCTTCCAACTGCTCCTCCTGCTAAACCACCAACGGCAGCGCCCTTTATAACATTTCCTGGCAATTCAGATAGCGATTCAGTTCTTCCAGCCGCTTCTAATCCACCGCCGATTAACCCCTGAGCTGCTGTTTTTTCAACTGCTCCCAATCCCTTAAGGGCCGCACCACCAGGTACTGGCATGAGGACCCCTCCGCCAAGTTGACCAGCTATATACGACGCAGGATTTTGCTCTTTCGCAGCTTCTCTAAGAGCTTTGTCTTCAGATTGGGCTTCTTGATAAATTTCGGAAATAGGCCTTACATCCCCTCCAAATTTTCCACCAAGAGCACCAGCAACACCAGCCAATTTAGAAGCAGCGCCAAAAGTTAATCCCTCTTGAGCTCCAAGCAAAGCAGACTGAGGAGCAGATACCCCCTCTGCTTTCTCTAGTTGACCCGATTTTTCAAGGGCCTCTAACTGGTCGAGTTCTTCGAGTTCTTGTAACTCTTTTAACTCTTCTGGTGATAAACCTTTATTATCTGCCATATTTTTTTCTTAATTGTTCTAGGCGAGCTTTAGGATCTTGTGCTGGAGTTTCTTGAGCAACTTGAGGTTGTTCTTGAAAACCTTTCGAGAGCTCCCCAGCTATCGTTCCTCTTTCATCAAACGCCTGTACTAAACGATCGGTTTCCGCAATCTTCTTTTCTATAAGGGCAGCTTTTCTCATAGCCCTTTGAGCATTTTCTGATTCAGGCAGTCTTGGATCGTATTCAAGAGCTTTGAACTCTTGATTTTCTTGGGCGGTAAACTGAGCACCCAAAGTAGAACGCAAGTTTTCAACTGTAACGGCATTAATAGCGTCTTCAATGGCTTTTCTATCAGAAGATACTAAAGCCCTTCCTTGACCGCCAATTGCCCCTAAAGCGCCCCGTTTGATAGCAGATGAGTCTTTTAGACTAGCTAATTTAGAAGCAGCATCCTGAAGCTTAGCTATATTTGCAACAGCTAAATCCCTGCCACCACCAGCATATTGTTCAGCCCTTTTAGCAAAAGCTCTATCGAGGGTTTTTTGCCCCTCAGTAGGTTTAACTGCAGCTACTTGTTGCCCCTTCGCAGCCCTCTCTTTTGCACCCTCAGAAGCTTTAAATTCTCGTTCTTCTTGAATTCGTCTATCTTGAATTTGGGATTCTTGGAGACGCTGAGCGAGAGATTGTTCTTGTTCTAATTGTCTTTGAATTCTATCTGTTTCTTGATTTCTAACATCGGCTAGAACCTTAGTTCCACCGATACCAGCCTCAGCACCCGCAGCTGCTCCCTGAGCACCAGCAGCCAATCCACCAATAGCTGTGGGGATTATATTAAGAAGTCCAAGGGCAACCATCTCACCTTTAGATAAACCCTCTTTTTGTGCAAGTTTTGCTTTAAGGGCATCGACAGGAGAAGTGTCCCCTATTTTTTGAGCTTCTTGAGTAGTTGTTTCAACTATCTCTTGAGCTTCTTTTTTATCCTTAGGCTTAAGCAGCCTTTGAAATGCACTTCTATCGCCCATAATTAAAGTCCTTTAGTAAAGGCCCATACACGGCCAATAATATAACAAACTGGTTCGCCAACTGCTTTTACAATCTTACCAGTTAGATTTGGTTTGTCACCAGAAATCTCGTTAGCATAGGATTGAATAAAAGGCTTGATTAAATTATACACAGTTTTGTGTTTAAATGCAATATCCACAAGAGAAACTGCCCACAGTCTGTATCCTATAAGCGAATAGGGGTTTAGCTGCCCGTAACCATATTCACCGTCTTTTTGGAGAGTTTCGTAAGAAAGGTCGCCGTTATACCAAGCTAAAGTACACAAAACAGTTCCACTTTGCGCTTTTTGCGCCTCTTGGGCAGCATTGGCTTGAAGACGTTGCCCAATAAGTGTTTGAGCTTGGCTTCCGCCAAATTGCCGACCAGCTAATTCAGCAGCAAGCAACTGTTGACGTAATTCTTGTTCTTTAGCTGCCTTGTCCACAATCATTTTACGAGTAATGTCTGATTGAATCTGTGATCCCTGATTCATTTGTGCTACTTGAGCTGCCCTAGCGGCTCCGCCCCTTACGCCCTGACCAGCAAGCTGACCAGCAGCCAATCTTTGAGCAGCAATATTTTGCCCAGCGGCTGCTCTAGAAGCAAGTTCTTGTTGAGCTTGTTGTGCTTGATTAAAGGAATTCATATTCCCCAAGCGCTGTTCTGCAAGCTTTCTAAAAGCTTCAGATTCTTTCATTCCTTGTTTATTTACTAGAGCTTGATCTTGTAAAATAGGCAAAGTAGATTTTAATTTATCCGCCATACCAGAAAGCGGCCCTACACCTTGTTTTTGATTTGTGGGAGGGGTCCAAATCAGTTTGTTTTTATTTTGCATAATTTTTTACTCCAAAAATATAACTGTCACGGTAGCTTGTGTGGCCCCGGTGTTGTAAAGATAAAGGGCTTCTTTTGTCCAAACAGAGGTACCATCTATAATAGCCTCTCCGCCCGATTGTCTAACTATAAGCCTCATACTAGGTATAACGGGCGTCATAAGGTTTTTAATAGAAGCCTGGCTATTAGCTGGGATGGTCACTACAGCCTTAAAAGACTTGAAATTATTAATAAAATCAAGGTTCTTTAGCCCTACTTCCAAATCCTTTAGATTTTCGGGCAGCTTATTAAATTTCATGCAGAGTCCCTATATTAAGTGATTTATCGCTCTTTAACCTTAGGAGCAAATGGCGCAGCTATTTCTACTGTAAGTCCCGTTATAAGGGGGGCCTTTTTAAGGGCTGAATGCTGCATTCTTATACGCATTGAGCGGCTTTTATTGCCTTTTATCTTAAGTTGCCCGTACCCGACTGCCCCTAAATTTGGAACGTCTATAGAAGATTGCATTGTCTCTACCCAGTCTTTTTCTGCGCTAAGAGTGAGGGTAAAACTATCGTCAGCAAGGGGACTAGTTTCTATGTTCTGTATAAGGGCCCTTAGAAACTGCTTGAAAAGGAAGGCCTCCCCAAGCGTCATCCAGTTTGTAGCTACGTCAAAAGATATAGCTTGAAACCAGTCGACCTTATCATTCATTGTACCAGATGCAGATTCTTTTAATATAATTGATCCAAGGTCTCCAGTTTTAACTGCGTGGAAAAGCCCGTCTTTAACATAAGCCCCACCAGAACCGTCTACGTTTGTCCACTCAAACCAAGCATCTTGGGTCATAGAGTAAACATAAGCGCTTCCAAAGGTAGCATTAGCCGTAAGGGCCGCCCCCTGATCAAATTGCAGAAAAGACTCATTTTCGTCTTCCGTAGCACCCACAGTTCCTTTATTAGGAATATATAGGTAATAAAACCCTTTTTCAGGATTAACTGCCGATGACGCAAAATTAAGGTCATATGACCCGTTTTTAAGAACACCCTCAAGGCGACTTTTTCCACCGAGATCCTGCGACCCAAGGAAATTCCAAGCACCATTTGTAGAGATTTCAATAGGACCAAGCTGTGTTAGCCCAATACATTTATCCACTGCGGATACTGTAGAAGCTTGGTTAGCAAGACCCAATTCAAAAGATAGGTCGTCTACGCGTATATTTGTATCAGATCCCAAATCTCCAGATATAATTTTTATACCACGACTTTTACCAACAACCAAATTATCAGAAGTCGACCCAATAGCAGTTATAACGCTAGCAACTTTAGTTTCTAGATTTAAATCAGCTGCGCCGGAAAAGTCATGGAATTCAGGCCCAGACAACACGTCGCTTCTATATAAAGTATTAGGAGCATCATTCGTACCCGCTACATAAATTCTATTTTGGTGATTGTGAACTATAATTCCTTTTGGAAGTACGCCGTACTCGGTTTCAAATGGAATTGGGCCAATATCTGTTTTTTGGTCCCAAGGAATAGTTAATGCAGAATCAGCATAAGTATCCGTATAGGATTGAGTAGCATTAAACGCTACTGGAAGAGAATCCAATAAAAACATTCCGGGATAAGTGGTTAAAGTAGAAAGCCCGGCACCTTTATTACGATAAATATTTATCCTAAAATTATTGGATATAATATCATTATCGGCTACGGATAATCCACCAACATCCGCCCATGCAGTCAATTCGCTAATCGTAATATCAGTTTGTTCAACAAATTTTTGTACAAAATAAGATTGAGTTTTTATGTCGGGACGCGCCGCCCCGTTACTAGTTCTTACCTCCAAAGTCCAATTATCAGGACTTAAAGTAATAGTTGTAGCTGTTACTGAACTTACAACAGCTGACACAAAAGCATCCATATTCCCATTAGCAGCGGACACGACAACTATAAAGAAACAAACCCTATCTCCGGCCATTAAATTATGCCCAGAATCAACTGTAAAAACTAGATCGGAAGAACTAAAGGTTTGAGCACCATTAAAAACTGCTCCACGTATGTCAAATTCATTTAGTGAATTCAGGTCATTAATAGTAAAAGTTATAGAAGAAGACGCCCCTGTTGTAGTAGCGTATCCAGGTCCCCCTAAAGAAGACACTAAAGTAGACGTTGTGTTTCCTCTAGTTATTTCCCCAAGTCCTTCTATAACATTACCCTTTACATCCCTTTTTTCATACGCCAAAGCATAACTGTAAAGCCCAGCAGTTATACCACCACCAACCCCCGAAACAGATAATGTAGAAATTCGAGTAGGAACAGGGGCCCCTACTCTCGACAAAGATTGGCCGTCAAATTTACAAACCCCCACTCCAGGAAGAGCAAACATTAAAACGTTATTTATATTTGTATAAGAAATAGGAGCAGCATTTGGCCCCTCATAAAAAGGAGCATAAGCATCAATAATAACTGAACAATAATCAATTGTTTTTGGATAAAATCCTCTTACAACTCTAGAAGTGCCAGCAGGAATAAGCTCTTTCATAGCAGGAAGAACCATAGAGGCTTTTGGAGAAGTAACAGAAGAATCAGAGGACACGCAGTTAAAATCAGCATATCCATTAATAGTGCTAATAAGTGACCCTATAGTTACACTAGGAATTCCTGCAGAAGAATCTAAAGAAACAGTTTGAAGAACTGCCCCTGTAGAAGCATTTGTTAACTGAAACTGCCATAAAAGGGTAGCTTCATTAAAGTTAATTTCAGCGTAGGCGTCAACTGCCCCTACATTTGAAATAGTAAGATCTAGTTCTTTAATGACTTCCGCATTTGATTGGGTAAGATTAAGGACTAGTTCTCTTTCGAATTGGTCGCCCGTAACGATATCCGTCTCGATATAGAGGCCTGCAAATACCTTAACATCAGAGCTTGTGGGATCAAGGGCAGTTGGTTTAAAACCAGGGCGGCTAGTAAGAGCAGTAGACCCCGGAGTAATAAAAGCGTTTTTTGCAAGGGAAAAGAACTCCTCTTGGAGGTTCAGATCGCTGACCCCCTTATTAAGGCCCCTAAAGGGCCCGTACTTTTTAATGTGAGTGTAGTTCTTAGTTCCCATCTGAATTGGTTTCTGGTATGGTCATGATGTTCTCATCCATAGCCGAATAGGAGTCTATGATCTGCTGCTTCATCGTTAAAAGGGCGCTCATGGCCTCACCAGAATCGCTATTAGAATCCGTTTGGTTTATTTTATAAACTGCATACGTAATTAAGTAGCGCTCAATTGATTCGTCAATATCCAACTGGTTTGTCGAGGTATTTCGCCCAATAACGGCGTAATCCCCAATAGCAATAGTTTCGCCCGCATCAAAAGTAAATCCACTTGAAACAGTTACAACACCAGTTCCCGTATTAATGGAGTCAAAACGAACATTACGCATCTTGACGTTTCCGTCTTTATCCACTATACATAGGTAATCGTCTTCACTAAAGCCCGTAGGATTTGTGAAAGTAGCTATGTTGAGAGTAAGGGCAGTTATGGTATTAGACCCTAAAGTAACAGCCGAAACTGTTCCCCGTCTAATGTCCAATTTATCAAGGCGTTTTACATATTGTATTCGAAGGCCGTTTACAACAGAAGAGGCCGGAACGGGTCTTAGGAGGATTTGGTTAGAGCGGCGAATATAAAAAGAAGGACTAGAGGAGACTCTAGTAGATCTGTCTTGGATATAAAGGGGCTCTAATTTGTAGTAAAACTGGTTGTTACCAGAATCGCTGTACTCAACAGTTAAAATTCCACCATGATCTAACATGTTCTCAGGAAGGTTATACACCTCTTGTCCTGAAACAGTATCAATAAAGGCTTCCGTTATAAAAGCCCTTTCATGGTCGTTAACAATAGCTGCTTGAAGGTCAGCAAGACCCTCATTTAAATAATAAAGAATTTCTTCTTGGCTGATTCCTGACGTGGGGCCGAAGTCTTCGTTTTTCGACTGTCTTCGTACCTGCGCTAGAATCTGCTCGGCACGTCTTGTAGACATAAGGGCCGCCTACTCAGGCATCTTTTTGCGTAGTTTAGCAATAAGTCCAGCTTTAGCTAGTTCTTTTTCATTGCTAAGATCTTCAGGATCTTGCATGTCTTCCGACTCAACGCGCTCTTCTGGTTGTTTTGGCTCATTGCCCTCAAGAAGTGCCATCATTTCTGACAACATTTTCTTTAATTTTTCATTACGCTCTTCCATTTTATAATCTCCTCATAAGCGACTCAAGGGCCGCGTTTTGTTGTTGAATTCCTGCCTGACCAGCGGCTGCTTGATTTTCTGCTGATCTGGTAATAATATCGGCTTTAGCTTGTTTTTTAGCTGCCCGTGCTTTAAAGATTCCACTTGCAAGGCTTCCTACCATACTAGCAATAGCGAGAGGGGTAGCGGCAGAGGCCAACAACCCAGCTCCACCAAGCCCCGCAGCAGTAGCGGCAGGAGCAGCTGCAGACCCGGCTGCAAGAGGTATCGCAGGAGCGGCTGCAAGAGGAACTTGCGGACCTAATCCAAAGACTTTGTCTAATCCCGTTATGTTTTCGTATGCCATTTTAAAAACTCCATTTGTTGGTATCTGGTAAAAGGGCTGCCAATTTTGCTATTGGATGCTCTTTTGTAAAGTATAGCTCAAGGGGTTCTTTAATACCACCCTTAAATCTAAAACCCTTAATAAAAGCCCACAGTTTAACTATCGGCCTAAATAAAGGTCTTTTGTGTAAAATAGTACATCTAATCCAGCTTAAGTTGGTCTTCCCTGGATCTGCGTTAAAAGCGTTAACCAGGATACCCCCACAGAGCCAAATGGAGGTAAAAATACCCGGAAATTTGCCCATACATGCCCTATAAAGAGCGATTTCTCCCGGCTGCCTAACTTGAGCCCAATCATCCTCACTCATTATATTAAACTTCCTATAGGGCTCTATATTGTTAAAGTACCAAAAATGTTTCTCTCCATACTCAACAATATCTTTTGCAAAGGGCAGGCCGTATAGGGCGCTTAAAACGGCAATAGCTGCATAGTTGTCATGGCGCTCATGTTCGTAAGGGGAAGAGGGCCATCTATGATAGAGGCCTTTAATCCCGTCTACTTCTAATGAGGAAATAACTTCTTCTATTCTCCCTTTAGGGGATTTAGCAAGAATCATAAAATAAGCCAGAAACAATATTGCATTAGCGTTGTAGGCGCTTACTTGGCCCCTTCCATTACGAAATTGACGGCCGTAGGCTGCTATTTCCCGCTCTTTTGGCCATAGCCTTGCAAGCCCGTCTTCTGCGACCCAATCGGCCCAGAACTCGTCTATAATAAGCTGTTTCTGGTTAAGAAGCATTTTTTATTATTGCCCTATTCTAACTATTGAAAGTAGTCCATAAGCAGCACTTGTGTTTATTGTGGGGGTCGTGGCTGCGTTGCTTGCTTGTATCCTGATAGTATCCCCAGCAACAAGTCTAACTACTCTATCAACGTTCATGACTACAAAAGTTTTTGTAGAGACATCTACAGTTTCTTGATTAAAAGCAAGGTCGGTAGTGTTGTTTTTATAAATAGACATAAGCACTGCTTGACCTACTGTAACGCTTGCCCATCCAAATCTAAGTTGAGCGCTTATCGAATAGACTCCAGAAGCGGGACAGGTCCATACTCCTGTTGTAGCATTAAATGACCCGTTTGTATCAACTTCGACCGTGGTCCAAGGAGCTACCGTAGCTTGTGAAGAGGTTACTGTAGATGTTGTTCCAGCAACGCTAAGAGCAACGGTTTCAGTAGCCGCTATTTGTGACGGGCCGCTCATTCGTTCTACAGAAACGTAATTAAATGCGGTACCCCCAGATAAGCTTTGCGAACCAGCTCCGGTATGCGCCGTTACTACATCAATAGTTTCTCCAGAATTTAGCGATACTAAAGTATTAACTGGAAGACTTATAATGCCAGCCCCCACAGCCGTGTAATCAAGTTCATAACTATTAATTACTGAACTGTTTTTCCTAACCCGTATTACGTATCTAATACCAGTTCCAGCAGCAGCATAAGCTACTTGAGCCTTAATAGAATATAAACCAGAAATGGGGGCTGTAAACTTTGCAGATGCCCCTGTGGTTGTTGCCCCATGCGTATCAATAGTTTTCGTATCAAATTGAACTAAGGTGTCGGCAAAAGCATTAGGAATACTTTGAGCGGCCGACTGCCCTAAAAGTGCAGCAGCAACCCTTGTATCCGCATCTTGCCCTAAAACTGCCGTGGCGCCCCAACTAAGAATAGGAACTTTCGCGTTTAAAGAGAAAAACGAGTTAGCAGCTACTTCTGTTCCAATATAAAATACCCCAGCAGCTGGCTTTGCAAAAGCTAAAGTAGTGGCAGAAGAATAACCAATTGGTATATGCCGGTCATATTGACTGGCCCCTAATATACCAAAAGTTTCCCCAAACCCTAATACAGGAAGACCCGCTCCAGCGCTTAATATTTTAGTTGTATCCATTGAATAACCAGAAGGAAGAGAAATTGTTAAATCAGCAGAACCCGTTCCAACGGACCCGTTTTTACGAAAAGTCGTGACGATTTCCATAGAATCGCCAACTCTTCTCCAATAACCAAGAGGTCCAGTAGCAAAACCCGTAATAGGTGACACCGTTGGAGTATAAGCTACCCAAGGAGTTGTAATAGCGCCGCTAACATTTTTACTAGGTCCTACAATTACGTTATCTACTTTTACAGTAAACGCGGAAGCGCTTGTAGTAGCTACATGCACTATAATTCTATAACCAGTAGCATCAGAATCCGCTTGGAATTCTCCACGATAGGAATAGTTTACACCAATAACACTGCCGTCAAGTTTAATAACTGAGGGCTCTATCAACCGACCAGTCGCTGTTGTTCGATAAACGTAAACAATAAGGTCTGAATCTGTAGAGGGTGTTCCTCCCGAATAAGTCCCAGACGCAATTTGATAATCAAAACTAATTTGAAGAACTTCTGCTTTATCTTTTTCGTCAATTGTAATATCGTAACTAACGCCCTGTCCCTGTCTATTAGCTGCATCCTTTGTAAATAGGAATGAAGCGTCGCCTGAAAGGGGCGAGCTTGTAGAACGTGCCCATGTAATGTTAGGAGAACCGCCCGTTCCGTCAACGGGCCTAGAAGCAGCAGCGTCTGCGTAAGTAGCCCATCCAAGGGCATTTACTTCTGCGTGGCCATTTTTAACATAATTAAGTGCCCCATCATTATCAATAATAGAGCCATCTTTAAGTTCAAGGCCTTTTTGGGTTAAGGTTTTTGCCCTTTTCCCTTTAAAAATTACTGCTGCCATTTAAGTAGTCCTCCTAAGACTAGTATATAAAATAAGAATTTTATCTTTATCCTATAAAGTTAATTGCAACGCTTCCCGACGATATCGCCGTATTTGCCATATTTCTAAGTCCAATCACAGTTGTTGCTGGGATTGTAATTTCAAGAGTCTGGTCAGATCCTGGCCCAAATACGCCCAAAAGAACGGGGGTACCGGCAGGGTCTGAGTAAAGCCCAATAAACTCGCCCGTTGTATCAAGAAGTTGAACTTTTTTAACAGCTGCTGCTAAAGAAGCAACTATTGTAAGAGGCGTTGATGCGCTAGCAGGAATGTTTGTAGACGAGGTGTCAAGAACTGGGGTTGTATCAATAAAGTCTACAACAGATAGAGTTGCATTAACGTTTACTGTCCATGTTCCGGATTGAACTGCAGCTACTGAATCACTAGCGCTTGTAAGGTCACGAATATCCAAGTTAGTGGCGCTAACTGGAACTGCGCTTTGGTCTGATGCAATTACTACTGCAAGACTGTTGGCGCTAGTTTTCTGGCCCAGAGAAACTGGTAGTTTGTTATTAATAGCGCCTGTATTAACGCTAATGTCGTTTGTATCAGCATCAATGGTGGTAAGAAGGGCAATTTCAGAGGTTTGATTTGCGCTTGTAGCTGCCCCTGTTGGTAGAACGCTCGAAACAACGTCCACATCACCAATGTTATTTGTACCAGCTGGTAGGGCGCCCGTTATAGTAACATCGTCGGTATCAACCGCAGTTACTTTTGCATTAAGGGCCGCTAATGTGGTTTGGGTTGCAAAATCAATCTCAACTCCAGAGGAGTCAAGAACTTTAACGGGAAGGGGTCGTGAATCAGCTGGTGTTCCCGTATCCTCTTCAACTTCCGTGTCAACTCCGTTTAAAACAAATTGAACTGGAGCTGCTGTCAGGGTAGCATTTACTTCTTGTTTTCCATCAGCGTCTACAAGAGGCGCCGTATGTCTAAGAATCTCAAATGTATCGGCAGCTGATGGTGCAGCACTAAGGGCCGATATATAGATAATATTTGTGTCAATTTTAATGACCCGTACTCGTTGACCTGAGGTTGCCCCAGAGGTCATTCGAATAAGATCGCCTACAAGGGCTGCATGAGCCGTTGCATTAATTTGTGTAGCAGTTGAAGAGGCTTCTACGGCGTCAGAGCCGATTAGCCTTACATGGGCCGATGAGTGAACATCTAATCCATATTTGTCCTGATCAAGGGGCTGAACAGTTGAAAACTGGGCTCCTACGACTAGGTCATCTTTTTTCTGTGTTGGGTATCCTTTTGGTGCAGCACTCATCCTGGTGTCTCCTTATGGGACGTCTTAGCGACGTGAGTTTCTAAACGCAAGTTCGACCTTGCATGTGGCTGACGTAATTGTCCCGCCAAGGTCTATAACTGCCCGTACCTGCGATAAAACGGGGGTTGTAATATTTTTAAGCTCAGAGCCAGTAGCCGTAAGCTGCGTGAAAGTGACTAAATCGAACCAGTTGGTTCCATCTATAGTATGCTGAAGTTTGACGTCAATTGTAGGGGCCCCTCCCACAACTGCTGTGCAGACTAAAACGGCAACAAAGTCGACCGTAGAGTCATCGGGTGAAAAGGCCTCAGATGTAAAGTCAGTGGTTCTTAGTTCTAGAGGAGCTAAGATTAGTTTTTGAACGCTTGCCATAGTATGAAATTACTCCTTATATATAGTGTAAAGTCCCTGGTTACGATGTAACTAGTTATTTATACTCATTTTTTCTACTAATTCGTAGATCTTTTTCGGTCCTGTATTATCTAAATCAACGCTTATAGAGGGATCAATTAGCACTAAAATACGAGCCGCCAGCTCAGAACAAATATTTCCGCCCTTAAAGGGGTTAGAAACAGTTATTCCTAACAAAGCTGCCCCTCTTACTATCCCTATTCCCAATATTTGCAAATAACCGTAATCTGTTCTAGCGTTGTCAATGCAAAATTGCACTATTTTAGTCTTTATTTCTGGTGTTATTTTCAGGTCAAAAGACTTTGTAATTAAGTTATGCTCGTTAAACTTTAAAGAGTTTGTAAAATTAACCCCATTTCCACGAGCTTCATATATAAGTTCCCTTTGTAGGGCCACTGATTTCCAGGAAATGAACACATGACTATAGGCAGAGCACCCCTCAAATAATCTAATTACATTGGCCATTATTGCCAACTTAGATCTGGGTCTAGAAAATCCTATAGTAATTGTTTCCATTTTAACTTAGATAATCTATTATTTCGTCTCTTATAGACTCAAGTCGGGCTTGGGTTATAAAAGGGGATAAATCTGAATACAGTTCTGGGTTATCTAGGTAGTAATTTAATAATTCCACAGTAACTGTCAGGGAAGAAGTAGTCAAAGAGGACATCAAACTAACTGCCCTTGTCCTGTTTGGTGCTATTACAGAGGTTTCCATAAAAGCCAATACTTCGTAGGTCTTTCCTGATTGCGTAATTCCCATTTCGATGTTTTCCGCCCTAACCCGCCTTAAAAGCTCTACTACAAAAGGGTCTACTTGTTGCCCCAAATAATTATAAATAGTATCGTATACGGAAATATCAGAAAAGGCTCCAACAAGAGCAGATACAGCATCGATCTGGCTTTGATTTAAATTCTGCGTATAGTGGGCAAAAATCTTATTTCCCTTTATATTTATGAAAGAAAAATACTGCCCGGCAGTCTCTTCCGCCATAAGATCTCTTTGTAACTTTGACGGATTATTAATAGTTCTTGTAAACTCTAAAATATTCATTATGAAACCCTCCAGATTTCAGATGTTACGTAGTAAACACTGATTGTACCTGCTCCCGCCTCATTTCTAACTCTTAATTCGATGGTATGCGTAGTTGTCGTAGGAAAATTAATATAAAAGAAATAGTCCCACGGCATTCTTTGATTAGTAGCTTCAGATATTTCTACTCTCATTTCCCCATCAATAAGAACCCCATCTATGTAAATACCAAAAATAGTGTCGGCGTTTGTTACGTTATTGCCCCAAACCCAATTCATTGCGATTCTATAATCCCCCGATTGTTTAGAGGAAGTTGTAAAGGAAGCAGCAACCTGGTTTGTAGTTGAAGTTGTAGTAAAGGTAGTATTATCTAAAAAGTTCTCAAAATTATCGCCAATTACAAGGGCCGGCCCATCACTAGCAGCAGTTAACTGCCCTTGAGCATTTACGGTAAATTGAGGCACCCCACTAACGCCATAAGTACCTGCCGTTACGGCCGTGTTGGCTATATTAAGGGTTCTGTTAGCGGATATGTCTCCTCCGCCACTAAGCCCTGTTCCGGCACTTATGCTTACAGATGTGTGGTTTATGTGCTCGTTTGCAACATAGTTTTGCAGAGAGTTGTGATTAACTCCCGCAGGAAGAACTGTTGCACTTATAGTATTCGCCCCATCATTATAAGTAAGATCCACAGATGCCGTATCAGTAAGGGCGGCTCCGACTGCGTCCTGCGCTAATTCGTCCGTATACTGCGTTATTGTAGTGGCAATAGTTAAGGAGTTACCTGCGTCATTATATGTGGAGGTAATTCCGGTTCCACCAACTACAAGAGCTCCAACAACGTCTTGAACAGACTCGGTAAAATCAGAGATGGTAGAAGCCGTTTGAGTGCCCGTATGATTTGATCTTTGTATCGCAAATGCCTGTGCAGCTGCAGCGCTCCCGACCGTATCGGCCCCTACCTGAGCAGCAGTTGTCGCATGAGGGTTTGATGTATTTGCTATGTGTGAGTCAATTTGAGCGTGGGTATTTGTCCCCGCACCGCTCAGATTTTGGTGCACTATATTAGCTTCAACGACATCTATTGTCATTGAATTTGCCCCGTCATTATACACAACAGCTACTTTTGAAGATCCCGCCGTTATAAATGCCCCGACAATATCTTGTACTTCTTCAGGAGTAACACCCGTAGCTAATGTATTAATTGTTTGCGTATCATCCTTGTATTTTAGGGATGTGCCCTCTAACCAAAAATAGGCTTCACCAGATGATACTGTTTCGGTAGGTCCCGATCTTGTTTTAAACAGAATTGCCTTATTAATTGCAACGCTCATATAAAATATAAACTCCCCTCTATATCTAAAAATCCGTCAACCTCAAGATTAGCACATAACATGTGTTGATCAAGTGGTATTTGCACTGTCTTATCTTCTTCTATTTTGTGATAGGAGAAGTTATAAATTTCATTTAATTTTCTATAAGAAACTTGTTTAGAGTCCTTATACTGTATCTGCCCGTCGGCAGCCGTATCCAATAAATAAGAATCACTATTTTCAAAGGCCAAACCTTTTAGAGCAATGTAATCTTCCGAGGGGTTTACTTCGGTAGGAAACATGTCAATTTCTGTCCCTCCGGTGGCCGGTGATTCTATTTTTAATGGTTTTACTTTATCTGCCATAATGTGAACCCCCTGTAGGTTTTATCCTATCAGGGGGCCCTTTTTTAGTCAAGTACTAATTAAGCCCTTCGACCTAATTGTTCAATAGCAAGGTGCAACTGGGTTGTGCTTTTAGCATAACCAATTTGTACGATAGTATTGCCAGATCCTACGGGAGTAGTTAAAGTAATTCCACCAGGAGTAGCGGGGTCAGCGTAGTAACGCGAACCAGCCGTTAATCCGGTAAATCCTTCAACAACACCTTCGGAAACAACATCAACGGGAGCTGTATCAAGGGCAGCAGCCTTAGCAAGACCTACAACCCTGCTAGGAGCTCCAGCGCTTGAAACGTCTGCTTTAGAAACGTTATCAGCGGCCGAAATGTAAAGAACATCTCTAGCAGCTAAAGCTTCATCAGCGGTGTATGAATTAACAACTCGGCGAGCTTCTAAATCGTCAGCAGGATCTGCCCACGATAATTGGCCTGCGCCATCAGTCGTAAGGAATTGCCCGTTAAGACCATCAGCTTGAGGCCAGTTAACGCCGTCAAGAACCAGATCACCAGTTCCATTGGGAGTAAGGATAAGATCTCCGTTTGTATCTTCACTTGTAACGCTATTTCCAGCGATTTTAACGTTTCCGAATTGCCCCGTTAACAGGGTAATTTCGTCTGCTGCTGAATTGAATTCTAAAGGAACTCCATCAGAGGCAATTTTTAATAGTTTAATTTGTGCCATTTATTCTCCTTTCGTGAGAATTTCTACGAAGTCTGATTATCAGACTCGTCTAGTAGTTTGATTTCAAAAGTAAGGTCATCAATAACTTTTCCATCTAAAGATTGCCCTAAATTTGATTCAAGTTTTTGTTTTAAAATAAAATAATCTTCTTTAGCTTTATCAGCGGACTTTACGTGAGCTGCGACAACGGTCCCAGCAAAGAGTTTAGCTTTTAGTTGATTAGCTTCGATCTCTCTTTGCATCAATTTTACTTCTAACTCTTTTTGCTCTAAACGGGCCTTTTCAAGCCACATTTCGGAAATGCAATTTCTCCACTCCCAATACTGAGCGGCTGTCAGATGAGTTTTTGGTTTTTTGCTCATTTTAAGCTCTCCTTATTGCTTGGCCAAGTTGTAAGAAAAATTCGCTCGAACTAACTGCAAAACCTATTTGCTGAAGCGTTCCAGTTGCTGGCGCTGAATGAGTAGGCAACCCTAAAACACTTATATAAAGTGCAGATCCTGGGGTAAAAGCCCCGTAACCACCAATAATGCCCGTAAACACAACCTCAACAGTTGTCGAAGTAGGCTTTGAAAAAGCTACTCCAAAAAGCCCGTTAGGAATTGTAGTATCCAGATTATCAGTTATGGTTTCCACGTAATCAGTTCCAGTGACCCTTACAAGGTCCCCAGGAGCAGTAAAGGTATCTGTATTAAAAATTAAACTTATCTTAGCTGCCGACGATGCTATACCATTTGCAGATATTTCAATCTCGGTAGAAGATGGAGTTAAATCAATACCAGTTCCGGCTGTAAGGGTTTTAAACTGCAGTTCGTTTCCGACCTTGCCAGCAAAAACTTCTTCGCCTGCACCTAAATTAGCACCAGTTGTTAAATCCGGCTCCCCGGGCCGTTTAAAAAAACCGGAAGCTATTAGCTTTGGCGTACCCCCGGACGCATCGAATGTTGTGCACTCGAATTGTAGCTCTTCTGCTACGCTAATATCAACAGTCGTACCTGTAGTGGCTCCTGTAATAGTTGCTAAAGTTACCCAAACGGCCTGTCCAGCTAATCGACCCTTTACTAAAACGATATTAGAGCCACCCGTATTTTCAATGACAACCCTAAGGTTAGCCATTAAATTAGACACAAGTGGATTGGGGCCAAAAACCCCAGTTCCCGTAAATTGCGTCTCTACGTGCGGCCTAAAGCCGTAGTTCTGTTGAATCGTCATTGGAAGGTCCCCTTGAGCGCCTTACCAATTAAACTTCGTCTGCTACTTCAGATCCAACAATTAAAACGTGAAAATCAGCGTCTTTAGCTGTCGTGCCATCTGTCGCGTCAAAACAAAGAATTTGTACTGAATCAATCGCCAAAGTTCCAATTTGAATAATAACGTCAGCGGTAACGGGAGTAGCTACAACAACGGGCAATCTTCCAAGCGACTCTGTAAGTGCAAGGGTATAATCACCAGTTCCGTTATCTGTAAGGGTCGCCATTTGAGCGCCTTCCAAAATACTTGCTGTTCCTGTTCCATCAACTCGTAGGCCCATAAGGCGCATTTGTCTTTGTGGACTTTTAACATCTCTTCTCATAAATCATTTCCTTTCCTCTAGTATTTTATAGTGCTAGGTCACTTTTGTAAAGGGAAATAAGGAGCCCAATTAAGGGCCCCTTACTTCTGAGTAGGCTCGATTAGTGGCAGGGGAGGGCGTCCACAAGCTCAAGCCCGAAAGCTTATTACGCTAAGTTAACAATTCGGCCGTGGAACGACGGAATAATGAAAACTTGTAGGTACCCGCCGTAACGAGCGCTGTAGCTATCGCTAGAAGCGTCGCGGAGGAATACTGTACCGTCGTCATCGAACCAACCGAAATCAGGGCGGTGCATGATTTCAATGTAGTTGTCGTTAAGAGCATAAACTCGGTCATCGTCACAGAATCTCTCAGGGAAGATACCAACTGCACCAGCTGCGCTCATGAACTCAAGACCTTTGAAAGAGATTTTACCCTTAAGGTCAGCAGATCGTGGCTCGATGATGTATTGCTTTTGGTCTTCAAGAAGATTCAAGATTTTGCGATACTGTTTGAATGAAGTGATGATCAAGTTAGGAACTTTTCCAGACTTTCTTTGAACTTCAAGCATCAACTCGTTAAGACGGTCGGTAGTGATACCAGCACCAGCTGCGTCGAGTTGGGTAGCTTGCCATCTACGAGCGATAGCAATGTTATATTTGCTTCCGCTGGTAGCGTCAAGAACGCCTTTTAAGCCTTCAGGATCGTTGTCTTTAGAATTTTGCATATAAGCAACAAGACCAGAACCAGCAGATGTAAGGTCAAGTGACCCACTGATGCGGCTCAAGTTAATGGTGCGTGAAGCGGGGATAACGCTAAGAATTTCGAAAACAGATGAATCTGAACCGAAATTGATATAGTCGTTCTCTTCTAAGTTAGCTTCTTTCCAGGTAGCAGCTGATATAACAGCAACAGGAGCCGAAGCGGTTCCGGTAGCGTTAGCGTTCAAGGTACCAAGAGCACCAGTTCCGTCGTTAAACAGAATTCGGCTCATGTTACGCATCCAGGACTCAACACCTTTTTGAACAACTTCTTTAGTAGCGCGAACAAAAGCGCCTTCGTCGTTCATAGAAGCTTTGATAGCTTCTCGGTCGATTTGAACTACCGAGTAAACTTTCTTAGAGGTGATAAGAGCTTTGCCGTAATCAGCTACGTTAGCTGTGGGCAAGCTTCCTGATCCTACGCCGCCTTGGAAAGACTGGGGAACAGGGATAAATACGCTATCGCCTACGAATTCATAGGTCTTTTTTACGCGACCAAGAAGAACGTTAGCAGAGTTATATACGTTATCTGACAGCTTACCATACTTTGTTTTAAAGAGGTTGCTGGCAGTTGTTAATGAAAATTGTGCCATTTAATTTTACTCCAAATCCTCGAACAATACTGGGTCCGAGCTAGGGTTTTTGTTAGGTTTAGTTTTAGTTTCAGCGCTTCCGACTGGTAGCCCCTCAGCTTTCGCAGCACTTTCAACTTTTTTCTTCAGTGCTTTAGTGCTCCCACGCTTCCCATAAACTTGCTCGATAACATCTTTTAAATCTTCAACTGTTGTCCCTGGGTTATCCAAAAGGAAATTTGCCATGGCTTCAACAACTGTGTTATCTGTAGCTAGTTCAGGACGTACTTGCTCTAATGTAGAGGTTACTTGACTGCAGGCCTGCTTAATTTGTGTAAACTCTTCTATTGTTTTAGCAGAGATACTACTTGGGTCCTTGACAATCGATTTAAGTTCGGTATAATACGCCTTTATTGTTTCCGCATCGACCTTATAAGTTTCCTGAATCCGCTCGACCTCAGCCATGAGTGATTTTTGCTCTTGCTCATGCTTAGTTCTACTGGTTTCAGACTCTTTAGCCTTGCGTAAAAGATTTACTTCTTCTTCAAGCTCAAATGCCTTACGTTCAACTTCAGACATCTGCGCTAATTTTTGCATCTCAGGTAGCAGCCCGGATCTCAACTGCCTCATGAACATAACGGAATCAATTCCCGCCATCTCACAGAGGTTTAGAATGGCCGCTCTTGGGTCTTTACTTGCTGTATCAAAGAAGTTAGAAATCTGCCCCTCGACAGTTTGCTTATCGGCTACAAAAGCCTTTCGCTCTTTGTCTAGTTCAGTAAACTTCTTATCCCAAGCAACCTTGCCAGAGTAATGGTTCATTAGGTCTTTAAGGGCGACTTGCTCTTTCTTGCCATCGACCATAACTTCTACGAGTTGGTCTTTGCTCACTGACGGAGCTTCGGCTTGAGCGGGCTCCTTAGAGGAGTCCTTTTCGTCTTCTTTTCCTTTACCACTATCCTTGGCATCAAGCTTTTCAGCCTGTTCTTTTTCTTTTTTCTCTTCTTTAGGTGCCGCTTCTTTTTTAGAAGGGGCCTCTTTTGGCTCCGGAGCAGCTTTTTTAGTCTCAAGAGCTTTCTCAAGCATATCAAAGCTTGTTAAAGACTCTCCTGCCGGTATTTCTACTGCCCCTGTTGAGGGCGTTTCTAAATTAACTTCTGTGTTAGGATTAATGCTATCACTCATTTTATTGGCCTCCCGCCTATTATTATTAAATTATTCCTCGATCAGTGCCAGAAACCGGTATATTAGGGTCTAAAGCAACTTGATCGGGAGTAAGTTGGTTTTCAAGAGGAGGAAGGGCAGCTGGATCCATCATAACGTCCCCAGGAGGAAGCCCTTGTGTAAGCTCAGGAGGCATCGCAGCCCCTTGTTCTATTGGAGCCATCCCCATAGGAGCCATTGGAGGAGGAGGCAATACGAAGGCTACAGGATACAGCTCAAGTGGGGCCATTTTCTGTGCAAAAGCAGGATTCTCGAGGGATTTTTGATACATTAGCATCTCAAGGGCCCTTACGTAATCTATAACTGCTTCTCTTCGCTCAGGTTGCACTTGGTCCTTGAAGTTTCTGTCTTGCATGCTAGACACTATAGTCTGCCAATGAAGAATGAGATTCTCGTAAGGAGCTGGTTCGCTAACCGGACGGCCCTGAACAAGATCTTCATAAATAGACTCGGCTGACCTAATTGCTGATGAAGCTAGGTCGTTATACTTGTTAGTATCAGCCAAGTCTAAAATATCTATAACCTGTTCTGGAGCAAAAAGCCCTTCGAACTGGCTGTTAAGGTCTATAATGGTTTGGATCTTAGCTGCCTTAGAGTCGGGGAGGCTTGAGCTATTAGCAACTCTTACGTCATAAGGGCGATTTAGATTGGCCGTATCAAAGAACCTTACGTCGTATTGATTGCCCTTGCCCATTATGCGATACATACGCCCATCAGTTGGGTCATAGTTATCACCAGCAACAGCCAGTGTGCGCTGAGCTAATTCTTTTATAATTTGATTGTGTTTAGCAATGCCCGTATTGAAACGTTCGGCTTCTTGTTCCGCCAAAAACTGAAGCGCAACCGCAGCTGTAACTCCTGTTGGTGGCTGGCCCCTTTCTTGAGGGGTTCCGCCTGAAAGGACTCGAAGTTCTTCGGCAAGGCGCTCTCTAAAGTTAAAAACTTCAGGGGCAGTTGGATTAGACTGTTCAAGGCGAGGTGCCTGAGGGCCCCTATATTGAACTATGGAGCGATCGTTACCAAGCGAAAGGGGATTTACAGTTCCTTCTGGAACCATCCACTTAGGATAGGCAACAAGGCGTTGGTTAGCAATGATCATGGAGCTAAGATTATAATGTTGGAACTGGAGGCCTTTTACGTTCCTATAGAAAGACACGCCATTTAGCTCATTAGGTACATCGATATCCGTAAGTCTAAGATATGGAAGACCGTCGTAGTTATAATTAAGTTTTCCAGAAACAAGAATGCAATCAAGGGTCGCCATTATGTAGGCCCCTTCAGGCATATGTTTAGTGCGCTTATGATACAGCTTTAGAACTATAGTTTGATTTCTCATCTTAAGTTCTTTAAGTTGATCATCATCATAGCCCGTTACTTGCTCGCCAATTTCTTTAATCTTATGAGCTTCTTCTGGGAAAAGGCTCTTAAGTTCGTCAACGTCCCTGTACTCAATAGCGATCTGCCAGTTAACTTCTTTGTATGAATCACGACGTTCGTTTAGAATGCGCCATGCTGGCTTAAGATCGTAATCAACATCGCCGACCCTAATTGGTGTATTTACATTAATTTGTTTTGTAGATTCGCCATCTTTCTGCTCTACAGTAATCTGCTCTCCTGCGTCTCTCATTTTAACATAATCGGGATGGAGGTCGCCCTTTTCAGGATTCCACACGGCAGCTACGTACCATTCACCCGCAACCGCAGCTCCGCGTTCAACGTCGCGAATAATTTCGTCAATGTTATTATCATACCAAATTGTATCGAGAATAGACTTAGCAACACTTGCAGCAATACGATCTTCATGCTCGCTATTTGCGGGAAGAACGCTAACTGCTGGTTTAAAGCGCATCATTTTACTAACACGCTGCTCAGTTACATCAAATAAAAGATTGACGTAGAGTTTTTGATCTTTGATTCGCTGTTGAAGCGCATCTTGTTCGTTAAGGGTACGCTGATTGGCGGAGCTTCTTGATTTGTTTAGAAGGGCGCCCTTGTACATCTTGAAGTTTTCTTTTTGTTCTTCAAAACGTGGCTTAGCTTCTTCCATAAGAACTTCATAAGCGTTTTTCATCCAGCGCTTTACTTGATCGTAGTTCTCAAGGTCGACTGTGTAAAGGGGTTTAATAGGTTGTTTAAGCCCATCAACTTGGCCCATCGTTAAATCGTCAAATAAGCTCATTAGAGTATAACCTCATCAGGGAGTTCGTCAAACTGTTCTGCCATAACTCCAGTTTTTCTAAGTTCGTTGGAGAGTTTCTCGTCCGCCTTAGGGTCTATTACTGAATCTACCGGAACATATTGAATGTTATGAGTAGAATTTTTTAGCCCCTTGATTTCGATAAGGGCGATTGCCCCTACAACAGCGGCTATTGTTGCCATTACACCCGCAAAGATGGCAATGGCTAATGTAATTACGGTCAACCCCATAATATAAGTAAAATATCCCCCACTAATCGTAGTAATCATCGGGAAGGTCTTGCTTATCGGCCCTAAAATCCTGTTCCATTGAGATCATTCGCCTGCCCTCTTCTTTAGGTATCTGTTTTGGTTCAGGTTTTTGCACAACTGTGTAGTTAGCTGCGTGTAACAGATAGCGAAGACAGTCAATTAAGTGGTCATGCTTCTTTGGAATGCGCCCATTAGCATCGAGGGCATAGTTTTCCATCTCCCAAAACAGCTTTTCACAGCGATCTGTCATAACTAACAGGCTGTCCTGTAACAAATCCTTAAGAAGACCAAGGCCAACCTCCTTAGGTGCAGCTGCTTTTTGTGTGGGGGACCATCCAACTTGAAATCTGTCTATAGATTCCATGTTAAACCATGCAGCTGCCTCGTCATAAATGCGGAACCACTCATGGCCGCTTGCTATTTGATGGGGATTGGCCTCTGCCGCCTTGAGGGAAAGGACGGGCCATACTTGCCCTGTAGTGGCTTTTGCTGGACTTGTCTCATAGAGTTCGTCGAATACATAGATTTTTCTAGAATACGGGTGAATGGCCGCTATAAGTCCGCCAAAAACACTCGTTGTTCCAGGATCCACTACCATGAACCAGTTCAGTTTGTGCAGATCACGGCGCAGCTCCTGTTTAAGGGCCGCATACTCCATTACATGAAGGGGCCGCTTAAGCATGGGAAAGATCGACCGTGAACCGCCCTTAACATAACGGCCCAGATACTCCCGTTCCCATACGTCAGGCTCTCCTCTTTTAAGGAGTTTGCCCTTCATCTGGTCTAGCCACTTAGGGTCGTTGTAGGGATTCTCGTAGCTTGACGCCTCTATCCAGAAGCCATCATCCTTATCGGCCCTTATTTCATCTGCCAGTTCGGTATACTGCCCATCAAAATCGGGGGGAGTGCCCACTATTATAAGGGGCGCCTTACGAGGACCAAGGTTTGGCTCCATTGCAACGTGGAACTCTGGACGAAAGTCCTTAAACTCGTCGTACGCCACTATGTCTGGAGTTATACCTCGGAAGGATTCATAGTTATCCGACCCATCGATCTTAATAAAGCTGCCCGATACAAGGGTTATACGGCCCTCTGTTTTGTTCTCGTCGCTTACCCATTCACGGGGAATGAACTGTTTAAGTCTTGTCCATAGGATCTCACGGGCCTGCTTTTGGTAAGGGGCAAAGTAGTAGCACTGGCTGTTGGTGTTTAGCATGGCCCAGCGTAGAAGGGTATATATGAGGAACTCTGACTTACCCCACTTACGGCCACATTGGACGAAGATGCGCTTCTTGCCGTCCTTAAAAAGGGCCTGGCCTACCGTCACCTGACCCTTATGGGGCTTCCAGGAGGCGTGTAGCGTGGCGAGGACGGTTGCTAGGTGGTTGAGCTTGGATTCCATGCGATCGTTCAATGGTGAGGCGTATAGAGCGTTTAAACGCTATTCCCCATGCTCCTTATCCGCTTCTTCCCGTAGCTCCGCAAGAACCCTTGCCTCTACGTCGCTCTCAGCCATTATAATGTCCTTAACGCCCGTAAAGTTCCCGTTACTCTCTGCGCTGTTGTCCAGCTCGATTGCCGTCATGGGATCTGCAGCTATAGCTTCCTTTATTTCCTTCTGAGTCCTAAAGGCTATGGCAGTTAGGCCTACGTTGCCCGTATGCTCGACTACATCGGTCGGTGCCCCTTGAGCTAGACGCATGGCCTTATCAAGCTGCCCCAATATTTCAGCTACTTGCCGAGCTTCCTTACCATCGATCTCCCCTTGCTTCGACAACTTGGCTACGTATTTCGCAATGATCTCCGTTGATTGGCCCACTATCTTGTTCCAGGTAAAGGCCCTTCTCTTGTTGATCTCCTGGGCTAAGGCCCTGTTGACCCCTTCTCGCTGCCCATACCAGTCGCCCCTCTTGACCCAATCCCTAAAGGTATTGCGGTTTACTCCAAGGGATTCACAGATATCCGGCGTTGAGACGTACTGCATGTACAGCCGCTTAGCCTCTTCCTTAACTGCCCTTGAAATAGTAGGCGCTAAGTGCCCGTTGTTCGACCCAGGTTCTCTAGGAGCTCTAGAAGCTCCTCTATCTGTTCCCTTAATTGCTGATTTTCCTTGCTTAGGTGCAGCATCACCCTCTCCGCCTTGGCTATCCATACCCTTGATTCCTCTAATTCCTTTCGCTCTATCTCGAGCACGAACTGTTCTGCTTCTTCCTTCGTAAGGGGCCGGTCATCGCTGCCCATCTGATTCCCCTTGGCCTGGTTCTTGCACCCCTGCAAGAGTCGTGCCATCGCCCTTTTGCCCTTCATCTAGCAGCTCAATAAAAAGCCTTAGCTCTTCTGGCCCGTGATCCCCTAAGCTGCCCTCTATCCACTTACGGCGCTTGAACTCTAATAGGCTTGTGAAGAAGTAGTTGAGCTCCCCATCTGGAAGCTCTTCTCCAAAGATCTTGAGGTGAGCGGCCCTTACTTTGTCCAGCTGCGTCTTTAGCTCTTGTTTGCGTGTATTTTCATCCATAAAGTCCCCTTTTACGTTTTAGGGCGGGATAAATCGCCCTTTATATAAGCAAAATATCCTGCCGACACCAAAAGCTAATTGAGAATAGTTCTCAAAATGGTGATGGTGGGGTGGTAGCGCCCCAGTTTGGCACTCAGCTGTACTCCTATACGTAGACAAATCAGGCCCTTAGGTCTATCCCTGTATAGACAAATATACAATATAGTGTATATACTGTACTATTGATCTGTGTTGTAACTGCTGGTTAGCCCGAACTCTTCACATAACGCTTTATGGGCCTCTATAGCAAGCCTTAGCTCCCGTTGTAGTATCTCCTGTTCAGGGTTGCCCTCGTTGATCTCTACGGCCTTTCTAAGCGTTCTAATACGACTAACTGCATCTTGTATAAGCATCATTTCTTCGTTCATAAATTATCTCCTTCTTGTTATATGCCAATTGTATACATAACCATAGCCAGGCCCATCTAAGGATACAGATACCTCTTCGGGGTCAAAGCCCGTAAATCCTAACTGCTCTGTAGCCTCAATTAAACGGTCATAGAGCTCTTCATCTTCACTTAACCATCTCTCCTTCAGTTCCATATAAATCCTCTCTGGAGTGCCCTTGGAGCGGTATATGACAACTGGTTGGTCGTAATATTCGTGGTCTTCTATTTTAGCCATGTTAGCCCTTTCTGTGTATTCGTCCCAATATTGTATATAATCGTATTTCTTAGACATACATGATCTTACCGAACAGTTCATCACTTAACTGCTTGATAGCCTTGTTAAGGCGGTTATAAGTAGCCTTCATTTCTTCAATCTCTTTTTTTGAGGTCTTCTTAAGGTCAATCTTTTCAGCTAGGAGCTTAACTCTGTAGTCAGATAACAATTTTAGTTCTTCGATCTTTTGTTCTTTTGTTTTGTTTGCGTTGTTCATGTATATCATTATACTACGATTTCAGCCCTTTTATATTAAGTTTTCATTAATAATTAGGCTAGTGACGCGTTAAAATGCTTTTATCGGGATGGGTTATAAGAAATACCCACAATCTGGCATCAACTGCCCAATAAACATCCCCATGAACCCCGTTGTCTAGTATGTGGTCTAGTGCTTGCCATGTAAATAACATTTCGTTCCCCCTTTTAAGCCCATTCTACCCCCTTAACCTGCCCCTTGTCAAGCTGCCCTTTTGCTAGGGACACTCTGCCCATGAAATCATTGGGTTTTTACTCTGCGGCCCTAGTGGTCCAGGTAGTTTTAGCATTTTCTTGTTTAGGCCCTTCAATAAATTTTATTTTTCCCTTTATATAGCTATTTTACTAGGGACACTAGGGACAAACTAATAATACTCAATAATATCATACATCTTGTGGCCAGATTTTGTCCCTACTTGTCCCTACTTGTCCCTAGCAGATTAGAACTCCTCACCTCCATCTTGGTTAGGCTTTCTTAACCCATAAACATAAACCCGATCATTTCCACGTCTAATCCGCTTCTTTTTAACTCCGAGTCTTGAAAGGGTTTTACCAAACGAGCTGTTGGTCCAATGGCCCCCTTCGTAATCGACAAACTGCTTAAGGGCGATTTCGGTATCAATCCCCTCCCCCTCGTTATCAACTTCAAGGCCCTTCTCCTCCATCCACAACTCAACGGGCCCCTTTGACCTAAAGCGCTCTTCCTGAACGGCCGCTATTTCGTTCCACAAGGGCACGATAGGCGACTCAGCCTCTGCATCAATGGCATTCCATATAAGGGCATAGTCAATGGCGTTTATGGCAGAGTAGTCCATCCTTGATGGGCACGTCAGCTCATAGAACCGCCTTGCGCCAGTGTCATCCATAATTACGTCCTTAAGGGGCCGGTTAGTCGCCCCTATCATCGTGGCGTTGTTTGCATAACGCTCCCGTGTTGACAGCTTCATTACCCGATTCTCTACAAAGGGGCTTGATATGAGATTCTTTAATACGTTAACGTCTGCCTTATCTGCCTGTGCCATCTCATCGCTAAAGATTGCAAAGTTGTCCTTAAAGATCTGAATCTCTCTATAATCCTTTACAAAGTTAAACCCTGTAGGAGTACTTACCAGTTCTCCAAGAGGGCTGAGAAGTTTAAGGATGGCCGTTGACTTACCAGACCCTTGAGGGCCGTAGAACACCGGCATCATGTGGTACGTAACGGGCAACTTCAGCATTTTCCTTTTAACCTGCCACACAAAGTGCTTAACAACCGCTATTTCAAGGGCCGACGGATTGACAATGGCCGCCGTTACAAAAGACTCTAATTCTCGTTCCGCAAGGGCACCCTTATAGGGCCGTATAGAAGCAACCACAGTTTCTAAATGAGCCTGCCTTGCAATACTAATCCACTCAGCTAAGTAATCCTTTATTTTCTCTTCATATATCTTTGATCCGGATCTATCCCTATCTATTCTCATCTTACGGCATACATCTTCAAATGAATAATAGATTCCTTTTATACTAAGTGCTCCACTAAACGTACAGGAGACTTCATTGGAAACTAACCACTCACGAGTCCACCGTTCAAGCTCTGCCTCTTCAAAAGAATCTGCCCGCGCTGGATACCTAGGACTTACGTTGTTATAAATCCCATAGAGCTTCTGGTCGTACTCATCTGTGAACCACTCGGAATGCACAGAAGTTAAAAGGGCCTTTGCTTGGTCCATGGAAAACCCCTGCTGCTTAAGATCTATAACAGCTTTTCTAAAGGGCTCCCATCTCTTACCAACAAGCTCGTTGACATGTACAATAAACTTCATTGTATTCTTGGAGGGCATATTAGCCCGTTGCTCAACAGTAGGGGTCACTACAGCCTGTCGGTCTTCAAGGGCCGGTTTGACAAGGACACCCTTATATAGTGAATGAAGAGCGCTTCCCTTAAACCATTGTCCGGCGCAATTACTACTTGCAGCTTCATCCAAAGTAGGAAAGAGCTCCTTAAAGAATGCAAATGTAGCTTTAAATTGTTCCTTTGATGTAATGGGCCACTCCAACTCAAACACTATTCTATATCTGTCACAGATAAGCCCATTCTTTTCCTTTTGATGATTGCGGCTTAATACAATAAAGCAGCTATATCTAGATGCGATCTTCTCCGCTTCTTGTAGCGGCATCCCATCATCTATATCTACTACAAAATAATTGCTATATAAAAAAGTCTCTGTCTTTCTTGTCTTATCCTTAAATACTGCGTGACTCCAATCCCGTTTTAGAGACAGTTCAGCCAGTTGATCAAGGGTTGAGATGTTAACCTCTCCCTCCCACATGTGGTTCTGAAGTACAGTTACTTTCATCTATTTCCCCTCCATTATTGCCATAAATCCATCCATCGAAGTTTCTATACACTCGTCTATTTGTTCAAATGATCCATTAGGGATTTGGTCCACACACATTCGCTTAAAGTAATTACGGATATCTTCTAGCTCAAAGGTATGCCGAACGTTAACCTCCAAGGGTTCCTTCTGTCTAACCTCGATACCACAAGCCCCTACAGCTACTGCCAATAATATAATTGCAATTTTCATTTAATTTCTCCTTTTTGTTGTTGACGGTATTTAATACATATGATACTATCATACTTATGAAAAGAAAGAAAGTAAATAAAAACGTAGATGTAATAGTAGGTAAAAAGAGTGCTTATGTAGTCTTAAAAGACTTTTATAAATATAGTCTTTTAGGCCAAGACGGGGAATTATATATTCACCTCAAGTTCTCTACAATAAAAGGAATTGCTCGCCATGTCAGCAAACGAAGTAAAAAGTAAAAATCTCCTTCCAATTAAAGATGCTAATTGGGTTGTAGATAGAATACAAACTGCGGCTAAGATTCATTCTATTAATACTTCTTCAAAGGGCAATTTCTTCCCATTACGTCCTTCAAGCGCCCTTAAATCAGAGCGAGAGTTGTATTATGGATTGCAAGACTATTACAATCCTGGAATGATTTCTAAGACTCCTATTGAGGGCAGAAATGCTATGTTGCTTAGTCTTGGCCATGCTATTGAAAAGCATTTGATTGAGCATACTGAAAGGGCTTTTGCTATTACTCACCGTAATTTGCGATTAAACTACGGACATATCAAAAACAATAAGGGAGAAGAGATTCCCCTTATGGGAGAGTTTGACTTTACTATCCAAAGTTCTGAAACTGGTGAGCTTATCATTGCTGACTCTAAAAGCTCGGCGGATTACCCCTTTTCAACCGGCGTACCAAAGGATGACCACATTGCTCAAATTAACCTGTATCTCCACTCAGCTTGGGCACGTGAAAGGGCAATTAAACGGGCTTGGATTATTTATTACAACAAAAACAATAGTGATCTAAAGTGCTACGAATTTGAATACAATAAAGAATTGGCTGAGAGCATTATAAATAAATTCCAAAAGGTTTATTCTGCATACGAAAAAGGCGTTATTCCCAATAGAGAACACGTACTTGGATCTGATTGGCAGGCCATGTATAGTCAATATAGAGACCACGATACCCAAGAGTTTAAAGTACCAGTTGTGGATAGAAAAATGATTATATTGGACCCCGCTTATATTGAAGACCTTGATAGAAAAGAATTAGTAAAGTTTTTTGCAACAGATAGAAACTCTGGATGTGTATTTAAAGTTGGATTATTCAAGTATTGGCTAGAGTTGGGTTCAACTACACTCATCCTAAAAAAGGAAAAAGTATGATTAAAGCTCGTATATCTTACGAAAGTCCACAAAAAGTAGTAAAATACCAAGAAGATTCTATAGAAAAAAGCTTGACACAATCTTTATTATTCTATAATCTAACATTCATATATAAGCTCAAACTTATTTGGGCGATTTTAAGGTCCATGGGGCCTAGAAAAGGAAGACACAATGTCATCAGGAAATAACCAAAAGTCCAGAGCGGACACAACCATCAAAGCCAAAGAAATGGCAAAAGGCGCAACTATCGAAGGTTACCTTAAGTCTTTTATTAAGACTAAAAGTAATTTTGGTGGTAAAGAAAAAACAGAAGAACATCCCTTACTAGTATCAAAGGATGGTAAATCAACCTTGATTTGGAAGGGCGGTAACATTACCAGCGCCATTAAGGAAGCCCTTTCTGACAACGAAGCCCCTGTTGGATCTTACGTTAAGATTAAATGTCTTGGACCTAAAGGCGAATTTAAGACCGCTGAAGGTATCAAAAACTTTAACAAGTTCGCAGTTAACGTAGATGCTGAAGACGTTCTTGAACAGTCTGCAGGATCTTCATCTGAAGAATTTTAGTACGAGAAGCGCATGAGTATGTGCAGGCCTAGAGTCAAACGGGCCGGCAGGTAATAAGGGCAAGAATAACTGCGTGAGCGGGGAGTAACGTCCCCGCCTCGTATTTTTATAGGAGATTATATGTTAATAAAAAAACTACCTAAAAAATTTAAAGATCCCGAAGATCTATTGTATTGGGCAGATCTTGTAGACAAAGAAGCTAATCAAGCTTACCCCGGTCGTATATACATATCTAAAAAAGATTATGTAGAATTAAAAAGAAAATATAAAAAAGCTTTAAGAAAAAAGTATCCTTACATTAGTCCAAGAAAATTAGAAAGTTCGGTAGAAATGCACTTTCTAAATCTAGGACCTAACCAAAGTCTAGAGACAGTTCTTAAACCAGGATATGCGGTAATTTATGAGCGAGAATAAACAAATAAAAGAAATGGACAATGAAACGTCCATGGAGTACATGACTGAAATGTATGGGCAAGTATTATCTGGTATAAAGATTCTTATACCACGATTAAAGGCCTCAAGTCTTGGCCGGGTTCTAGAGATCTATGCGGGGCTGCCCTTCGTTAGCCCTAACAAGAACCCACAGTCACAAGACGAAGTCGTCCTTCTTCAGGGCCTAATTCGATTAGGTGATCTGAGAACCTCCATGCTAGAACTTGTAGATGATGAAGGAAAGGTTAAGAAAAATGGTTAAACTAAGCGCCGCCCAAGTAATCTTCTTAATGGAGAATACAGATAAATACTTCTTTCAGTATGTAGAAGAACAAGCTATTAAAAATTATGCAGAATCACCTGGTAGCGAAACAATGATAGCTAAGGCTTGGATAAAAGCTATTGTAGATTCTCTTGACAAAGCTCATTTAGCTGTGTACCATATGAAACATGAAGACTTATCAAACAGAGTTAGCTTTGAAAATTCCCCAGGAGCACGAATCCTCTCGTTTAGAAAAAACTGAGCTCGTAGTCGACTTAGAAACGACTGGACTCAACCCACATACTGACTTTATAATTGGAGTTGGTATAAACAACAACTTTGAAACAAATCTTGAGTGGGCGGCACATTTCTTGAATGGAAAAGAGATTATTGCCCATAATGGGTCTTTCGATTTAAAATTCCTCTGGGCCGCTGGTATAAGAGTAGAACTGGGCTTTGATACCATGATAGCGGCCTATCTTTTACCTGACAGGCCTGAGTCCCTTAGCCTTGGGTCCTTAGCTAAACACTATCTTGGAATATCGGATGATTGGAAATCTTCTGTAAATAAAGAGGATATGCTTAGTAATAGTCTAGAACAAATAGCTGAGTATTGCTTAAAAGACGTTGAAATAACCCGCCAGTTAAAAGTAGTTTTAGAAGAAAAGCTAATTGTAAATCAATTGTACACTTTCTTCAAATCCATTTGTAAACTTAGGACTGAGCTGACTAGAGCAGAGTTTGGCGGAATGGCAGTTGATTGGAATAGGCTTAATGAAATCTTAGTAAACTTAAAAGGAGAGGTTAGTAATATAAATGAAAAACTATCAACCGAAGAAAAAGAGCTTATTGAGAAATGGCAAGCGCTCCAACAACAAGCGCGCCTCAGCAAACTCAAGCGTCCAGAAAGGGCATCTAAGAAAGAGTTTGAGTTTAACTGGTCAAGTCCAAAGCAAGTTTTATGGGCCCTTAAGGAAATTGGCGCAAACACTCAGAAGTGGGATTTCAAAGAAAGGGTTTTTAAAGACTCTAGCGATTCGTCCATCTTGGAACAAAACAAGCATCTTGGAAGATTTATCAAACCGCTTCTTCAGCTCAGGCAAAACGAAAAAACGATCGGCATGCTCGAAGGCTACCTCGAAAAAAGGAACTATAAAACTGGTAAACTACACGGCAACTTTAATATCACAGTCACCTCAACGGGCCGCCTCAGCAGCTCGGACCCTAACCTACAGAACATCGACAGCGGGCCTACGGTTAGGTCCCTATTTATACCAAGTCCTGGCAAGACTTTTGTCATAGCAGATTTAGCCCAAATTGAAGTAAGAATGGCCGCTCATTATAGTAAGGATCCGGCCTTATTAGACATGTTTAAAAGAGAGGAAGATTTTTATGGCACTATTGCAGTTAAGGTACTTAAAACTCCCTGCAAACCTAACGAAGTCAAAACCCAATACCCACAACATAGAAGCGTGGCAAAGGTCATTGGACTATCGATACTCTATGGAACGGGCGCAAAAAGACTCCAAGCAGCCATCAAAAACGGGTCGGGGGTCGAGTACAGCGAAGAAGCGTGCAGGAAAATTATCAAAGATTATTTCGCGGAGTTTAAAGGCCTTAAAGAACTTCAGAGACGAGTTGAAGAAGTTATTCTAACAAAAGGATATATAACAAATCTTTTTGGAAGAAAGCTATACATTAAACCAGAAGACATTTATATGAACGGAGTTAATTACTTGCTCCAATCAAGCGCCAGCGATTTAATGCTCTTCAGGCAGTTAGAGTTTTCTAATAAAAGCTCTCTTGTAGCCCTTATCCATGACGAGTGTATAAGAGAATGTACACCAGAAGAGGCGCCCTTAGTTAAAAAGGAAATGGAAAGAATACTACAGAACGTTCAGGACATTAACTTTAGGATTCCGTTAAAAGCCACTGCAATTATCTGTAATAATTGGGCTGAAGGAAAAGGTTGACACGAAGGGGCTTTTAGGGTAGTATATACCTATGAAGTCTTTTATAATAAGCCTGATTATAGCAGGGGCACAAGATAGGGGAATTGACCCTAATGTAGCTTTAGCTATTGCAACAGTAGAATCAGGCATTAACCAATCTGCTATTGGCTCTAAAGGGGAAGTAGGGGTATTTCAACTGCGTCCTGAATTTTATTTAAAGGGTAATGAAACGGTAGTTGTATACGTTAATAAGGCTTTAGATTTAATGGCAGAAAAACAAGATGCATGTGGAAAAGCCCTTTTACCTACTTGCTGGAATGTGGGTATAACAAAAGCAAAACAACTCGGATTGACAAAAGCCCTTAACGGCCCCTATAATAAAAAAGTAAGGAGGGCCCTTGAAAAGATTAAAGGCACCCAGGTTTGTTCGAATTAGCCATAAAGCTTCTTACGAAGTTGTTAAGTTCAAGTCGGATTCTTTGGATGGAGAAATAATTAAAGACCCTTCCGGATTCCGCCAAATAAGATTAAATGAAAACTTGACAGCTAAGCAAGAAGAGGTTACCCTATTACATGAAGCCCTACATGGGATCTCTTTTGAGTACGATGTTGGGTTAACAGAAAAACAAGTTTTAAAATTAGAAAAGGCGCTGTTGTTTTTTCTAAAAAATAATAAGGAGTGGATTTATGATTAGAAAGATTTTGTTAGCAGTGGTTTTGATTTCGAGTTCGGTAGCAGGAGCCCTCATTTATGGGAGATTCCAAAAAGAGCAGGGCTGTACCGCTGCAATGCAAGTAATGACCGGGCCCCAAGCCAACGCAGTATGTGAAACTGTTGCGGGTGAGCTTGCCGTAAGAATTAACCTTCCCTTTCTAGGAAGAGTTCTACTCGACCTTATAACGGGCCGACCAGTTGTAGAATAGTTTATATGATATTTATAGCTATTGATCCTGGAACTGGACTTAAGAGTGCCTGTGGAATAGCCATTCTAAAATCTAGTTCTGTTGGAGTCGAACTACTACAACTTAAGGATTTATGGACAAGGACCCCACAGCCTAATGCCCTAATGCGTATTAGGGATATTGTGGACCAAATTGAAGATATTTATACTGAATGGTACGATAAAGAGAACGGCAACATCGCAGTAGCTATAGAGTCTTTTGTTATGCGTGGAAAGGGAGGAGAGTCCCTTCAGCGCTTTATAGGGGCTGCCCTTACAAGGGTACCTTCACCTAAAGTGCCCATCATAGAAGTAGCCAATACTAAAATGAAAAAGTTTGTTGGGGGAAGCGGCGCCTCTGATAAAGAAGCAATTCTTAAGAAAGTGTTAATAAAGTTCCCAGCTAACCAGGCCTTAATAATGGCCGGAGTTCGTAAGGAATACGATGCCATAGACGCAGTTGGAATAGGCTTGACAGCTATTGATATTTACAGTAAGATGGAGATATATGAAACAAACAACTAAAACAAAAATATTTTATGTTATAAGCAAATCGTTACTCGCACTAGGAGTTGCATTATTAGTATCTGCGGCTCTTTCAGCTTGTGGTAGAAAACAAGTTGTAATAGAAAAACAAGTGGAAACTGTAGTAGTAACTAAAATTGAACCCTGTACAACCGCTGCCCATGAAAATGGAGTAGTTCTTATCTGTGGTGATATGGACCCCGTATTAATCGAAAATGGTTCAAATGGAGCAAATGGGATTAATGGAGAAGATGGAGAAGATGGGTCAAGTACTGTTGTTACACTTGTAACTCCTTGCCAAGATACGGCCGTTCCTCAATCTTATCCCGAGGTTTTAGTTTGTATCGGCGGAGAAACCCTTTTTGCAGTCCTTACTAATAATGATAATATGAGGATTCGTTTAGTAGAACTTCTTGAAGGAGTTATATATAATACAACAGATGGGCGGTCCTGTTCCTTTACAGTAGAGGCCGCATGTCAACTAAGTTACTAATCGCTTGGGGCCTATCAACGGCCCTTTTACTTATCGCCATGGACTACATGTACAACCGGCAGTTAAACGAAGTTTACGGTTATACAGTAATGGTGATAGAATTCTTTTGCGCCAGAAAGGTTGGACCCCTATGAAAATTATAGGTATCAGTGGGAAAATGGGAAGCGGTAAAACTACTTTAGCTCAAGGTCTTATTCAATACTTAAGTGTAAAACAAGGATTAGAAATAAAGTCTCTTAAGTTTGCTGACCCCCTTTACGCTACAACCGCAGCTATTCAAAAAACACTCGGACTAAAAGAAGAAAAAGATAGGGCCCTTCTTCAATATATCGGTAGCCACTATAGGGAAACCTACGGCCCTTATTTTTGGGCAAGCCTTTTAGAACGAAACTTAGACACAAGTAATGGTAGTATTATCCACATTATTGATGATCTTAGATACGAACAAGAATATGAAGTACTTAATGACCTTGGAGCATTTCTAATAAGACTGGACTGCCCAATTGAAGAAAGGGCAAAAAGAATGCCGGAAGGGATTTTTAAAAACCTGACCCATCCCAGTGAAACTGCCCTAGACGACGAGAACCAGTTTAATTGGGCCGTAAGATTAAATACGGGTTTTATCACGGAAGAAGCAGTGACCAAAATCGTGTTAACCCACTTAAAAGTAAAAGGATTAATATGAGCTCAGATAAAAAAGATCCTCAGTTAGACCTTTTGTATTGGAATGATCCAGTAGATATGTCGGAAGCTCTTGTAGGATTTATAGATGACGGCGATTCTTGGTCAAAAGAACCCCCAGTACCCGTCAGACCAGAAGCCCCTAAGATTAAATGCTGGGTATGCGACAAGGAGCCAAAAACCCTCAGTGTTTGGGCAGCTGAATATTATCTTAATCCTTTTTATAAAATTAGCGGGCAATGCTGTGGAAGAGGGTTTTCTAAAGAAATAACTTTTGATGATATAGTTAAAAAAGAAGTTAAATCTTACATAGTAAATATGGAATAAACCTTACATATAAATAATCATATGTAAAGATTAGGAGAAAAAATGACCGACCCCAACAAACGTATAGAAGAATTAATTCAAATTGCTAAAGCATTGCAAAGAGATTTCCACGTGAACCAACCCAGATTTTTATTGTGCCATGTGGACGTCAATCAAGTTAATCCAAGATATCCAACTGAGATAAGCCCTGATGAACGGAATTTTTTGAAGACTTTTAATAAAGAATTCGTCCTCAAGCTCCTTGAGTCGTGGAATGAAATGAGAGATGCACTAAAGCATTATGCTGCTAACGGTAAAGAGGGGGTAATATTATCTGGTGTTACGATTGTATCATCCGGCGAAATAGCCGTTGAAGCCCTAGCCAAAGCAGACAAGGTGTTTGAATGAAGCTTCTTTGTATAAGTCCCTATGGTAACCTAGAAATTTGGGAATATATTTGGACTCAAACTTATAGAGAAAAAGAATTTCCAGAAATACAACCGGCATTTAGTTGGTATGTAGAGCGTTCGTCTATTTTCGATAACCTTAGTTATACAACTATGCTAGAGGAAGGCCCAAATTTTTATAAAAGGGAAGTTATAGAGGAGTGGGAAGAATGAAACCCAATTTTTGGAAAATTCTTATGTTTGTAAATGCTTCTTGTATTGTAATTCATGTTGCATTAGGAGTTCCCGATGTGGTAGGATTATTTTTGAACCTATGTGGAGCGATTATAGCCCACATAAACTATATAAAGGATAAGAAAAATGAGCAGTAAAGTTTTAATTGTATCTGATGTGCACTTTCCTTTTCACTGTAAAAAAGCTTATAAAAAGCTTTTGAAAGTAATTAAAGAAGAGCGCCCCACACACGTTGTACAAATAGGGGATGTAATAGACCAGTATGTATATTCTAAATACTCTAAAAGCCCTGAAATTACCCCATCAAACGATATAGTCCGTGGAATAGAGATGGCTGAAGAGTTTTGGGCAGTTGTTAAGAAGCTGGCCCCTAAAGCAGAAAGAATACAGGTTTTGGGAAACCACGATGTACGCCTCTCTAAGCGTATCTCCGAACTGATCCCAGAATTAAGGGCAGTTTTTGATCCCCTTTCTTTCTACAAATTTAAGGGCGTTAAAACCCTCAAGTCGGATAGGGACTACATTGAGATTGATGGAGTAGTCTATTGTCACGGATGGCTAAGCCACTCAATCGATCACGCCAAATATTTCAATAAACCAACAGTTCACGGACATAGACACCGGGCAGCTATCACATTTGACAGCCAGACCCTATGGGCCATGGACGTAGGCCATATGGCAGATGAGAAGAGTGTCCCACTCTCTTATACAATGAGTAAACTAAGTAAATGGACAAAAGCGTGTGGAATTGTAGAAAATGGTTCCAATCCACGTTTAATTTTGTTATAATAAACAAAGGAAGGAACTATAAATGAAAAAAATATTACTAACGGCCTCTTTACTCGGATTTACGGCATGCGAAACGGTTTATCAAAAACTAGAAAACGCATCTTTTAGGGTCTCTAATGAGCAGGGCGGCGGAACTGCCTTTTTTGTTAATGATAGCAGGGGCCAAGTAAGACTAATCACAGCTGCTCACGTTTGTAAGGCGTTTGGAAATTCTCTTGTAGATTTGAATATAAAGGGCACTAAATTTAAAACCTTAATTATGGGAATATCACAAAAAGCAGACCTATGTGAACTAGCTGTCCCTCCACTTGTTTACTCTCGTTTTAAGGCCCTTGATTTGGCTTTTATGGACGCTAGTACCCACGACGTTATTTATGTAGGGGGCTACCCAGGTGACCTTAATTTAACAATCAACTCTGGAATTTATAGCGGAACTTTTGAAGCACTTCTTAAAGACGAGTCAGTAGGAACTGTTCAAGAATGTTTGAAGAAGAGGGGCGGGAGGATTTATTTTGATATATTCTCAGGGCCGTTTTGCGTAGTAAGCGTCCCCCTTAGAAGCTCTACTGTAAGGGTTTTTCCAGGACATTCCGGGAGCCCAGCAGTTAATGAAAATGGCAAAGTTATTGGGGTATTTGTAGTAACCAGCCCGCCAAGCTATAATGGAATGTACGTGTCACTTGCAGAATTAAAGGAGTTTTTAAATGAAGGGTTCTGAACTATTAATAATCATCGGCAGCCTAGTAGGGCTGCTGATTTACACAACGTCACTTCGAAGATCTAACGATAAAAAAGATTTTGAAATT
>JACCDG011249056.1_pt1 | contig 40030 bp, 37 predicted proteins | sample 7442471 | NCBI WGS metagenome assembly JACCDG01 (sample SAMN15323444, study PRJNA562643) | freshwater metagenome | isolation source: river surface water | place: USA:Blue River Watershed | collected 2017-08-17 | reverse complement strand
TACCTCTGCCTGTGAAAAACAGAATAAGGGCAAGCTTATCAGCAGTAATAGTTTTTTCATAGGTTTAAATTTCATTAAAGGTATCGAATATTTCCAAAAAAATAAACCGCCTTTTTTAGGGGCGGTTCATAGATAGTCAAAGAGTCCGAAGTCCGTAGTCAGTAGTAAAATAAGGTCCCGGAATAACTCCCTCCGGACTATTAATCTTTTTTGCGTTTCATCGCTGCAGCCTTATGACCAGAGAGAGATTCATGGGATTCAAGACCAACGAGTTCGACAGAGCCACCATTCTGTTCATATTCTAGTTTGAATTGCTCTAAATTTTCCATTACCGAATGATCAACAAGTTGGGTTCGAGAAAGATCAATCGTTACCTTAAATCCATCAGGCAAAGCCTCTAATTTCCGTTTGATACCTAAATAGTTTGAGAACACGGCTGCATCAGATATCTCAATTAAGTAAGCATCTTCAGTAAATGAAACCTCAGTAGGTGCGCTAAAGATAGCTTTTAATGGCTTGCCATTGAATAAATTAACTAGGATTTCTGTTGCTATACCAGCTCCTATACCTGCTAAAAGATCAACCCCTAAAGTGAATATAATGGTGACCAGGAAAATCAACAATTGCTCCTTCCCTTTTTCAAAGGTGTGAATAAATTCTTTCGGATGGCTTAATTTAATTCCCACGGTAATTAACATCGCTGCTAATGCCGTATTAGGAATTAACTCAATAAAACGAGCCGCTAAAAGCAAAAACGCTAAAATGAAAAATCCGTGGAAGAAGTTTGCCCATCGTGTTTTGGCCCCATTAGCAATATTTGCTGATGACCTAGCTACTTCTGAAATCATGGGTAAGCCCCCTAAAATGGCAGCAAAGGTATTTCCGATTCCGACAGCAATTAAATCTTTATTTGCGTTTGATTTACGTTTAAAGGGATCTAACATATCCATTGCTTTCACCGTCAAAAGAGATTCTAATGAACCTACTAAGGCGAACATAATGACAAACTTGATAAAAATGCCGGTTTGAGCGAACCCGTCAAAGGAGGCGTTAATTTTGATGTTATCAAGTAAACTTCCAATGTGAACGAGGGCGTACTTGGGCTCTGTCGTTTGGAAGTCCATCCATAATTCTGCTGGGATAGCGATGGCTAAAACCACAAGAGGTGCTGGTATTTTTTTGATGATAGAATGCTTTATAAATGGCCATCCCATCATGATGACTAAGCTGACTACACCAATTAAAGTCGCTTTGGGATCCCAATTAGCAATAAATTCAGGAATGGAAGCGAACAATTCCAAAGGTTCTTTCCCTTTTGCCAAGATTGGATTTACGTCTAAAAATACGGGTATTTGTTTACCTATAATGATTAACCCTATCGCCGCTAACATGCCGTGAACGGCAGAAAGTGGGAAGAAATCCATCATTTTACCTAGTTTAAAAACTCCAAAAAGAACTTGAACTAAACCAGCTACCACCATAGCACCTAGCGCGAGGTGCCAGCCTTGTTCTCCCCCCCCAAACTCAGACACAGAACTTGCCACAATGACAATCAATCCTGCTGCTGGACCTTTAATGGTTAAACGAGATCCACTGAATAGACTAACTATAATCCCACCAATGATAGCGGTTAATAGTCCCATAATTGGAGGAAATTCAGATGCTTTAGCAATACCTAAACTTAAAGGTAAAGCTAATAAGAAGACAATAAATCCAGAGGCTGCGTCTGATGCGAAGTTGTCTTTTAATCCGGCAAGGCCGTCTTTAGGTAAATCTATTTTATATTTCATTTGAAATGATTCTGCTAAGTTATTAAAAATATCTGTTTGAAAATTCTGCATGGGTTCTATAATTAGGTCCCATGAATAGGCGGGCATAGATACGAATTACAGCTAAGCCATCTAGGATGAAGCTGAGCGATACGAATCCTGCCAGTAAAAATTGATCTTCGTGAATGTGAGAAAAGATTAAATCCTCCCCAATAAAGGTGGGTGTTATCGGAAATCCGGTTAGTCCTAAACACGCTATTAAAAAGATTAGCGCAATTTTCGGATGGTTTTCAGATAATCCTTGGAAACGATTTAAGTTCATTTTTCCTTCTTGTTGGAATAAGCGTTGCAAACACAGGTATCCGATAAATCCAGCGACTATAATGCCGCTTAAATAGAGCACTGATTCAAATGAATCAAATTTCTCATTCAAGGATATGGCTAAAGCAATCCAAAAATGGTTCATAATCACCAAAATCCAACTTAAGCGAATACTTTTGCGTTGCGTAAAGGATTTGAATACCAGAATTAAGCCAATTCCTGAGAAAATGATTGGCAGCCAATGCAAGGTGCTTTTGTTGATTTGATTTTGGCTGACTAAGTAATAACTAATCCCTAAAGCCGGCAAAAAATAGGCGATCAAACGCTTTCCATTAAGAAAGCTCAGTTTGTTGCCAGCCCATTTCATTGGATTCCAAAGGTATTGGTATAACATCGAATCCAAATTCCATTCTTTAAGACAGAGCACATACAAGGTGTTACGTAATTTTTGTGGTAATAACCTTTCGATAGAATTGGCTCTTGGCTCAAAGTGATAAAACTGTTCTCTAATTAAGTACGATACAACGGATGGCGAAACCAATAATTGATAGGTTCTCAAGAAAGCATTACCTGCGAAATGAAACAAGGCTAGTTTTTCAAACCCTAGTGAAACTTCGATAAAGATTAAGCCAATTTGTGCAATGGAGGCATAGGCAATCTGACTTTTGACCGAAGACTGAACTCGTGCAATGCCTGTTGTAATCAAGGCCGTTAATAAACCTATCCCGAAAATTAGAATTCGTACCGAGATTTGATTCTCCCAAAATGGAAAAGTTCTGAGCAATAAAAATACCCCTATATGCACCGATAAGGAACCATAAAAAATGGCTGAGGACGGTGTAGGACCTTCCATCGCACGTGGTAACCAAGAGGAGAATGGTAATTGAGCAGATTTTGCAGTAGCAGAAAGTAAAAACATCAAGGAAATAAATACCCCAATAAGACTATGGGATTGCAAATGCTCATGTAACAGTTCGGCATTTTTCAATTGGAAGAACGTGATATTTTGTCCCCAGAGATGGTGACTTGCCCACATGGCTAAAATGATGCCTACATCCCCAATGCGATAAATAGAGAATACTTTCACTGCATTCTTTACAGGCAGATAACGTTCCCGATAGAAAGAAATTAACAGGAAGGAGGAAATTCCCAAAATTTCCCATCCGATGAAAAGTGTTTCTAGATTACCTGATAGCGTGGTCAAGCAATAGCCTACATAGAAAAATAGTGTAGTGTTAAAAAAGCGCTTATAGCCTGCTTCTCGATGAAGATAATAGCGAGAATACAAGGTCACCATAAAAGTTAACACAGCTCCAACCAGTAAATAAACCGCGGTGATTTTGTCGAAGAGAAAATCAATTTGGAAAACATATTCGTCGTTTTTAAAGAGAATGATATCTTTAATTTGAATGGTTTCGGCACCTGTAAATAGCCAATATCCCACAAACGCTGTGGAGATAGTCAATTGAATCGCAAGGGTGCTAAATGCGGTGACAGAGATGAGATTCTCGTGCTTTTTTGGTAAAATTAAACTCACCAAAAATCCGAAAATAGGCACCCAGATGAATAAATGAAGGGTTATGTTCATTATGGTCTTAATTTTGATTGAGTAGATAGACGGGAAAATTTTCTTGCGATGAGGCTAACAATTCATCCAAATCATCCATCTTTTGGATATCCTTTGTTAGAGGCTCATACGGCTTGAACTCCCCTTTCTCGAAGACATGAAATTCCTTCGTTTCAGGATTAATCGAAACGAGTTTTACCCAGTCATTGATGAACCATTCATAGGTTTCGGTGGACTTTTGAATTGTTTTTAAGATGATTTCTGGAAAGTGTTCCACAATTAGCAGTAATCTTACCGGATCATGCACTTCTGTCATTTGGGTAGGTAATCCTGGTCTTAGATCACCATCAATTCCGTTAGCTACTCCAAAAAGACCCATCACATTATGTGGCAGTTTTGTGCCTGCACCTAGTTTTTCACCATCCACTCTGGAGAAGTAATATTCTAAATTAATTCCTCCGCACACAGGTGCAGCTGCTTTTAAAATATTGAATAAATACGTTCCATCTGGATCCACATTGTAATCGAATGAATTCAAGAATGAGCGACGATCTAAAAAGACGCCTTTCGATAATTCACGTCGTCCTACTATACATAAAGCATTAGTCGCGTGATTCAATTCAGGACGAGGCTCAAAAATAGACACAGAACGAGTTCTAATTTTCTCGTGAATCTCACTTGCTTTCGCGGTTGTATCGATGGATTCAAAACGTCTGGAACGCTCTTTGGCATTATTATCTAAGGCCTTAGCAAACAATTTTACGTGGGCTGAGTGCAGGATTTTATAATCCGAAAATGTGATTTCTTCATCATAGAAAACAACATCATCACGAGTAGTGTCACGCAAACCTCCCACAAATACCGTTGTTTCCGGAATATGAATTCCTTTTACTCGAAGAATGGCGCGAACTTCAGGTTTATTGGCCATTTGGCTGATTACCCGGGCATTGACAGATCCAGCTCGACCTGAACATGCACCACAATCATAGGCCGCATAATGCGGATTGTTAACGGAACTAGCCCCATGCCCAATGACATAGACAATGGGTGCAAAGTTGTTTACTAATCCGATGCTCTTTAATAAGCTTTCCACCCTAACTGCCATCTCCTCGATTTGAAAACCTACTTGAAGCCCATTTTCCATGGCTTGGTAATCCACCCGAATGGTTGAGAATTTATCAACATGCTTAAGTGAGGATGCTGTGGCTGGACTCATAGAAGGCTTAAATAGACTTATGAAAAGTTTCACTGCAGACCAAAAGCCAATTGTTTGGCTAAATAACCAGCCTGTATAGAAACTGTGACTGTGTTTCGAGAAATGAAGGTCAGTTTCTAAATTTTTCTCGCTTCCCTCCTCTTTGATTAAGTATTTAGGGGTAATTGGAGCAGGACAAAGTTTGGTATAAAATTTACCTCCCACCGGTTGGTAGTAAAACTCAACGGAAAAGAAACCAGGTGTGCCAAAGGTCTCACAAGCAGGTTCTAATTTTTCTAAATGACGTCTAAACGAACATTCCCGGTCGTCAATACAAAATAGCGCTTGAAAACTCATTGATTTCCTCCTGATGGAATCTACTTTTTCCATCTGCAGACCTTTCAATACTTGGTCGTAATAAGACCATTCAAAGGCTTCTTGCCATAAACTAAGCACATCCATCTTTTCTGAATAGGCTATTGGATCATGTAAGGGAATAATTTTTTCCGTCACAAAATTGCCAACTGGAGACCAATATTTAGTTAATTTATAGTTTAGCGCATCAAACTCAAGCAATAATTCTAAAAGTATTAAATCCTCTAATTTGATTAAGCGGGTGTCCAATAAAGATTGGGGTAGGTCTTCCACTGTGGAAACTATACCAGACCATCCCTGATGTGAAAACTGCTGATCATATAGATATTGCTCATATAAAGACTCATTCTCTCCCACAATCTTCCCTAACATTGCTGTGATAGTTAGCCTCGGATCTTGTAATAATATTCTGGTCTCTTTGTGATGAAAGATACTTGAGAAACTAGTATTTTCTATACTCCGAATAGCATCTAAGAAGGACTTTCCTTCAGATGGGAAATTCCAGATTGAAATACCTTGGTCTAAGAAACTTCCAACAATACGGAATAAGGTGGGATGTACTAAAGAATCTAAATCGATTCCATAAGTTGTTTTCCAAATTCCTCGTAAGGCACCCACTCGACCCGGTTCTATGGTAGGATATTCTCCAAAGAGTACTTTACCCTTCCAGTTCTCTATATTACCTTTTTTTTGCATTAGGATGTTCTCTAATACGGCATCGGAAATACGTCCCTCATGGAATAAAGAGCGAAACGTTTCTAAGGGAAAATAGACCTGATAACCTAATTTTACATGTGCGGTTGCTAGTGCATAATGAAAAGCTAAATTCTGAAAGGCGTGTAATGTATTATGGTGCACAAAGTCCATTAATGGAGCTTGTGCTGGCAAAAAGTGCTTCAATTCATGAATCACGTGTTGCTCATCAAATGATGTAGGCATATTCAAATTTCTTAAAATGTAAAAAATACGATTAGGTAGTAGTTTTTTTTACAGTCTAATATTTCTGAATAGTAAGAAAATTGGTGTTTTAAAGAAGGCGAAAGCCTTTCTAGCTAAACCTGTTTTTGAATTAGAAATTGATATTTCTACAGGTGAAAATAGGGAAGAGAGATCATTAAAAGTAAATGGAGAAAATAAATTATCCTCCTCATTCTCAATGGTATCTTCTTCTAATAAAAAATCCATAAACCCGAAATCAGTAGACTCGGATTTATGGATTTGTTGGGTTTTTACTTTTTGAATAGAAGCTGTTAAATCACCTTGCGCAGTAGACGTTAAAGACGTCAAAAACGAAAGAGATATGAACAATAAAATTATTTTATTTAGCTTCATTGGGTCAAATATACACTTATTTTAGCGATGATAGGTATTCCACCATATCTCTAATTTCTCTTTTGCTCATCAGGCTTCCCATAGGCGGCATGCCGGAAGGCATGTTTTCCCTTGATTTAACGCGAGAAACTTTAATGCGTAATGGTTCAGCATCATTTGTCTTTAATTGGATTTCATCGGCTGTTTCTGAGATAATGGATCCTGAAACTTCTTGGCCATCCGTTAAAACAAAGTTTATTGTACCATATCCTGGCGCAATGCGCGCACTTGGTTCGATTAAGGCTTGCAATAATTGCTCTCTCGTTAAACGTGACGCCACTCCTTTTAAGTTAGGCCCCACATTCGTGCCCTCTCCTCCTACGATATGACACCGAACACATTGCACAGTTGAATTGTATTGGAAGATATTTCGTCCGTCTACAACAGAGCCCCCGAACAAGGCTTCTTTGTATTCATCTGTCAAGGTTCCTTTTACTTTTAGGGCATCTAATTTTGCGATTAGCTTTTGCTCATTCGAGGCTTCCACCGCTTCCATTAGATCCAATTTAATACCTGTTGGCAATTTGTTATCGACCATTTTTTCGATTAAATCAGCTAAAATTGCAGAGGTATTCGTTGGCTTCATTTTGGCCATACTTTGTAATAAAGCCTGTTGTTCAGATTGAGATCCTTTGTCAAAAATAGGTTTTGTGATAGCAGGCAATTGAGACGCTGCGATTTCAATCTTATTTAAATTACTCAAGGCGATGCCTCTCACATTTTTATCTTCATCATTCATTCCTTTTTCTAACAATGAAGCTAGTTTAGGAGAATTTAAATCTGTTAGAGAACTTAATAAAGCGGCTCTTACTTTTGAATTAGGGTGTTTTTGGAAAAGTTCAATCTCTAAGTCCGAAAAATCCTTCAATTGCAACTCCGCAATCAACTTTGCCGTCGCTACTAACACATCAGGATTTTCTGAGGCTAAGAAGGACGGAATCTTGGATTGAATTCGAGCAAGGACATCCGCTGGATTGCGCTCTAATGGACCTCTATGGCGACCATCTACGCGATCCATTACCGAAGGATTAGCCCAAGAACCTAAGGTTGCAATCGCTTCTGCTCTCAGGGCCTCAGGAATGCCATTTCTTTCCGAATAAGCAATCAATAAATCAATCTCTTTTGCCGTTCCCACGCGCAAACAAGCATTAATAGCTCTTCTAATAATAACTTCTGAACTAAACCTAGGGTTCCCTAAAGTAGCTGCTAATGCCGGCAAAGCAGCAGGAATGGATTCGTCATCATTAATTGCTCTCGCCGCTTCAGCAACGATATACTCATCTGAATCAGCCAAAAAAGCTTGTACACCTGGATGTGCTAAACGGCGTAAAACAAGCACTGCAGCGATGCGCAATGAACGGTTAGGCGAGTTTTGTAAAGCTAACATCTGTTCCGCTTTTCCGATTCTGCTTAAAGCTAACACAGCCGCATGGCGGATGTATATATCTTTATCCGCATTTCTTTCGATTTGCTGCAATAAAGCTGGAATTGCCTTTTCTGATTTAACTCGTCCTAAAGCTTGAGCTGCAAAAAAGGCTACTCTTGGATTAGCAGATGCAACTAATGGAATTAGCTGTTCAGCAGCTGAGGCATCAAAAATATCACCTAAAACCTTAGCTGACTGTGCTACAATCTCCTCGTCAGAATCACCTAATAGTGGTGAAATGGATTTAGCGGCTTTAATTTGGCCTAAACCCCAAATCCCATGAACTCTTGCTAACTGATTCTCCTTTTGCTGTACAGCCTTCTCAAAAATAGCTGTCGCCTTTCTCTCCGCTAATTCATATTGAGCCTTCAAGCGAACACGTTGATCCGAATAGAATAGTAAATCATACAAAGAGGTTAAACTTTGCTTCGAATAATCTTGTTGAATGTATTTTTTTGTCTGCTCGCGCTCCGCTTTCAAGTCATTTTCCTTCTCCTCCACATCAATCTTCCAAATACGTCCATAGTTTTTCGTATCCCATCCAAAGATCCAATCTGACGCATACAATGCTCCTTCTGGACCAAAGCGAATACCGGTAGGTAGAATCCCTCTAATGACATCTTCTTCTGAATTGAAATCGAAAGATGCCCCTTTCGGTTTTAAATCAAATGCCCAAATGTGTGAATTGTTCGCATTTCCAACGAATTCTACCAAGAAGAATTTATTTAACCAGCGTTTACCTAGCGCCGTTCCTGGGTTCCAAAGCATACCAGTAGGTCCGTTGTGGAAATTGCGAATGGGAGGAATGATATAGGCGGCTTGCCCATCCCAACGTGGCACATATAATTTCTCATCCATCCAAACTTTGTACAAATTATTGCGAGGATCGGTATACTTTCCATATTGCCAATTCGAACGCCATCCAGCATCAGATCCCTCCACCACGTGTACTAAACGCTCACTTTCACCTGGATGATCCCCATCATTATCTGAGCTGATTAAATTACCATAGTTATCAAAAACGAACTCATGCGTGTTACGCAAGCCACTTGCATATACTTCAAATTCAGATCCATCTGGATTCGATCTTACGATGACCCCTGAGTTAGGATGCTTGTAATTCTTTCCATCTTTTGCCGTGATATTAGCGCCTATGTCCCCTATTTGCCAATAAATCTTTCCATCAGGCCCCTCTGTCAAACCAGACATGCCATGACCTCCAAAACCAATGTGAACCGCATAGCCTGTGGAGATAGATTCTGGATTTTTCCACTGTCCATTATTGTGTTTCAAACGCATTAAATCTGGCCCAATCGCCACAAATGCATCTTTTTTACGCACTAATAAACCACCAGCTACGTCTGTTACCTCTTCATTAAAACCATTGAATACTCTGGTGGATTGATCTGCATAGCCGTCCCCGTTTAAATCCTCTACCTTGTAGATTTCCTCTTTCTCCACTTTTAAATCCAACCAATCATGTGATCCGTCGCCATTCAAATCAGGTAACCAGGTATTTTTTGCACTGTTTTCCGGAGCAAAATTGCGGCGTAAGAAGGCTCTTCTATCCTCTACCGATTGAAAACCAATCGATTCAGTCATCCAATCCCGGTGGCCACGAATGTCAAATTCTGAGGCCTTGTTTCGGTTCGTACTATTAACAAAAATAGCTCCTTTGTCATCCACCGCAATGGCGACTGGATCCTGTAGCAGGGAATCAGAGGCCCACAAATCTATTTTCAACCCAGGAATAATCTTGATGGGTTGTTTGTCCTTTATAGCTTTCGCGTTTTCGACCACCTTATTTTGATCCTCATAGATTATTTTAACGGTAACATCTTTGCCTTGTTTGCTACAAGACCAGAGTGAAATCAAGGTGCAGGAATAGAGTAATAAACGTTTCATAGGTGTAATTAATTTTCTTCGTCCATCATACTGCGGCGTTGTTTAGCGGCCTGTTTGGTGGTTTTAAATCGATAATTAAAAGTTAAATTAACAGATCTTAATCGTCCTTGCGATTGTCCGCGGGTAAAAAATCCTGATCCATCTCGAGGTTCAATAAATCTTGATTCGTAGCGGTTAATTCGCGAGTTAAAGATATCTAAAATACTCAAAGTTAGTGTACCATTTCCTTTCATTATATCCTTAGAGGCTGATAAATCCATCCAAGCCATATAACCTCGAGAACCCTGTGGTGTTAGTTGGGGAGCTTCGTAGTTCGCTCTTATTTGGAAATCAGTGACTCCTAGTTTAATGCGGGAACTATGTCTGACAAACCATGAATAGGTATCACTTTTAAAGGCTGCATTTATATTAGAAGCATCCGCGATGGCCCTAAAGGCATTCAAACTTAAATCTGCCTTGTATGACTTCGTAAAATTCCATGAACTAGCTACTTCTAGTCCCATCGATTGCAGATCAGAAATATTAGCAGGTAAAGTTCTAGAAAATCCAAGTGTATCTACTGTTCGAATACGCTCAATTTTTCCAGTGGTTTGTCGGTAATACAGGGAGGTGCTTATGCTACCTTTATCAAAATAAGTAAGGTGCCCTAAATCAAATGAATTGGTGAATTCAGGGTTTAAATTAGGATTACCGGAGAAGAAATTTCGGTTATCCGAAAAAGTCACAAATGGGCTTAAATCATTATAGGTAGGTCTTCTAACTCGTCTGGAATAACTTAATTGGAAGGAATTGTCTGGCGTGATAGTATAGGTAAAATGGGCACTAGGGAATAAATTAGCATAGTTTCGAGGGTTCTTCTCCTTTGTTCTTTCTAATTCAGTTTGTATATCGGTGAGCTCAGCCCGTAAGCCAAATTGATAGGAGAATTTATTCACCTTACTGCCTAAAATAGCGTAAGCAGCTGAAATGTTTTCTTGGTAGTTAAAGACGTTTTGTAAACCTTGAACCACCGTATATTCGCCCGAAGCTTGTCTTTCTGTTACGATAAAATCATTGATCATATCTCGAAAACTGGTCCTCAATCCTACTTCGAATTTCCCGTCTTTGCCTATTGGATTCACATAATCAGCTTGCAATATCCATTGACGTTCGTATTCATCATTTAATGCTTTTTGATTTAAGGATTGCTCTGGAAAGTTAGATCCATCTGGTTTTTTGCCTATTTGTGTATACAATTGATCAGAACGCTCCCAATAATCTAAATAGCGTAAGTCAGCTGAGAACTCTTGACCTTTCTTTTTAAAACTCTTCTTAAAGGTCAATGCGTACTCTCCATTTGGTTCTGCTTCTTTTTCGTCTTGCTGGCGGTAGGTATCTGCAAATAATTCAGTCCCTTTGTAGTCAAGGTAATAAAAATCGGAAATTCGGCGTACATCTGTTCGTCTGTAAATGTAGGATGCCGTTAAAATAGTTTTGTCATTAAAGAAATAATCCGCCCCGCCTCGAACATTATTGACTAAACCGGTGACATTGTTTTGGGAGCGTTGTTCTAGGAAATTAGTCTGCTTGCCGGTATAAACTTCTTGGTAAATATTGCCTCTTCCTGGAGTTCTACGGTAGAAAGCTCCATAATTAACAAAGAAATTCAATTTGTTTTTCCGGTAGTTAACGATGGCTGTTCCTCCAAAATTCTCAGGATACCCGGAGGTTGTTTCAATGGCTCCATTGAAACCTTGGTTTTGATTTTTCTTTAAAACAATGTTAATAATACCAGCCATCCCTTCGGCCTCATAACGAGCAGATGGATTAGTGATAATCTCTACTTTGTCGATTAAATTTCCTTGTAAGGATTGTAAACCAGACGATCCATTGATGCCGGCTAACGTAGATGGCTTGCCATCAATTAAAATGCGCACATTATCGCTTCCGCGTAATTTAATGGCTCCTTCGGGATCTACTTGAATGGAAGGTAGATTGCCTAAAATCTCCGAAGCAGTGGCTCCTTTATTGGCTAAATCAGTTCCTACGTTGAATATTCGCTTGTCTAAGTTTAGTTCCATGGAGGCTTTTTGGCCCTTCACCACTACCTCATTTAAGGTTTGATTACTTTCCTTTACGCTGATTAAACCGAGATTAACAGAGGACGTAAAGGATTGATTAGCCATCTTCAGTGGCTCATAGCCTACGCTCTCGATTAATAGGTCATACACACCGGCCGCCACTTCCACCGTGAACTTACCTTTTTCATTTCCGATTGTCCCGGTGATTAGCGATGCACCTTTAAAAAGACGAATGCTTGAAAAAGGAACGTTTACTTCCCCTTGAATCTTGATTTTTGTTTGAGCAAATAAGCTTGAAACGCACAATAAGAGTAGTATCGGAAGAAGCCGAACTTTTTTCATACACTAGGTTTAGAATTATCTTGTAAGATAGAAAGACAATTTTATATAGTTTATACCCCCCTGACCCGATTTTATTCTTATTTTTAGACTAATTAACACTCGAATATGAAAAAAGTACTCCTGTTATTATTCATCACCTTTGTGAGTCTAGCGAATCCTTATCAAAATCAGGCGAAACGTGTCACTATTTACCGGGATCAATGGGGCATTCCACACATTTATGGTAAATCGGATGCTGATGCGGTTTTTGGACTCATGTATGCACAATGCGAGGATGATTTTGCTCGAGTAGAAATGAACTACATTGAGAAATTAGGGCGTATGTCGGAAATAAAAGGGGAAAAGGAACTCGCTTATGACTTATATATCAAGTTGTTGATTGATGAGAACGAGGCTAAGCATGAATACAAAACGAGCCCTCTTTGGCTAAAAAAACTTTTGAATGCCTACGCAGATGGAATCAATTATTATTTACAGAAGCACCCGGAGGTAAAACCCCGACTCATTACCCATTTCGAACCCTGGTTCCCCCTTTTATGGACGGATGGGTCGATAGGCGCTATTTCAACAGGCGATGTGACAGAGCAAGAAACGGCTCGTTTTTATGGATTGTCTTCGCAAGTGGCTAGTGTAAAATACCAAAATCCGGACGAGAAATTAACGGGTTCAAACGGATTCGCTGTAGGTCCTTCCCTATCGAAATCGGGTAATTCAATGCTCTATATTAACCCACACGTTACCTTTTATTTCAGACCTGAGGTCCACGTGGAAAGCGAAGAAGGTCTTTCTGTCTATGGTGCCGTTACTTGGGGACAATTCTTTATCTATCAAGGTTTTAATCCTTATAACGGCTGGATGCATACCTCCTCTGAAGTGGATGTAGCGGATGCTTATATAGAGACTACACGCGAGCGGGAGGGTCGGATGGAATACTTGTTAGATGGGAAATGGATTCCTTTCAAAACGAAATGGATTACACTAGGGTCTAGAAAAATCAAAACGTATTATAATCACCGAGGCCCTGTTTTAGCCGCTCGAAATGGCCAATGGATTTCTGTTCGCTCATACAACCGGGCCAGAAAGAGTTTAGTCCAAAGCTGGTTGCGCACGAAAACTAAAGGTTTCGCTGACTTCAAGCGTGTGATGGAAATGCGTGCAAACACGTCTAATAACACGGTTTATGCGGACAATAAAGGTAATACGGCTTATTGGCATGGTAATTATGTGCCAAGAAGGAATCCAAAAATGGATTGGGGCGTGCCGCAAGATGGTTCTACCTCTAAGAACGATTGGCAAGGAATACATAACTTAGATGAAATCGTGCACAGTTATAATCCCGCTTCTGGATGGATCCAAAATTGTAATTCTACTCCTTTTACCGTCTCTGGCTCCTCTAGTCCTCTTCGATCTACTTATCCCGTCTATATGGCACCTGATGGTGAAAATTTTCGTGATCGAAACGCGGTTCGTCTGTTTTCTCAAGCCGGTAAATTAGATCTTACAGAATTGATTGGGCTTGGATATGATCGTCGCTTATTGGCTTTTGAGGTTTTACTGCCTTCTTTATTACAGGCTATAGAAGGCGAAACAGATTTGCAAGATGTCGCAAAAGAATTGAGACGCTGGGATTATAATGCCTCTACTACATCAATTGCTCAAACGATTGCGGTTCGTTGGGGTTTGAAAATAATGCCAAAAATTCCGAAAGCGATGCAGTTTGGGGGTGAAACGGATGTGGTTCAGAATATGGAAACCTATGCAAAAACAGGTTCGCGGGATGAGATGCGCCAAGCCCTAAGAGGCGTATTAAAGGACTTAGAAAAAGATTTTGGAACCTGGCGTGTTGCTTGGGGTGATTTAAATCGTTTCCAGCGAATTTCGAATCAAGAGGTGATGCAGATGGACGATACGAAGCCGAGTATCCCAGTATCCTTTACGTCCTCCGCTTGGGGCCAGCTTCCCTCCTATACGAGCCGCCCTATTCAAGGTTCGAAAAAATGGTACGGGGTGAATGGGAATAGCTTTATAGCTGCCGTGGAATTTGGCCCTAAAATTAAGGCCTATTCTCTTTTAGCTGGAGGCCAAAATGGTAATCCAGCTTCCCCTCATTTTTTCGACCAAGGTAAAATGTACTCAGAAGGTCAATTTAAAGAGGTTTATTTTTATAAATCAGATGTTTTGAAGCATGCCGTGACTTCCTATCATCCTTAAATGTTTGTATATTTAAATCTAAATTTCAACCAATGCCTAATCAGATACAAGCCGGATTCGAATTTGAAGCTATATTTCAAGAGGCTGCGATTGGTATCATTGTCACGAACTCTCAATTCGAGATACTCCTATCGAACAAGTTTGCAGATAAGCTCTTTGGTTACGGCATGAATGAATTATTAGGGGAGAATATTTCCCTGCTGATACCCAATCATCTAAAAGAAAGACACCAGGGGCATTTAAGTAATCTAGGCCACGAAAAGCCGATTTCTCGCCCTATGGGTATTGGCTTAGATTTGAAGGCCAAACGTAAAGACGGTTCTCTATTCCCCATCGAAATCTCCCTATCGCATTTCAAAGCGAGCGATAGCATGCACTACATTGCTTTTGTCAGTGATGTGACTTTAAAACGTAAAGTGGAGATGGAGTTGATTTTGAAGAATCAACAGATCAATCAGTTAAATGAAACGCTTGAGCAAGAAGTGGCCGCCAGAACGCAGGCTCTTCAAAATACGCTGGATAAGTTAGAAATTAACACAAAGGAATTAGAGCAATCTTTGGCAAAAGAAAAGGTGCTAGGTGACTTGAAGACGCGATTCGTATCGATGGCCTCCCACGAATTTAGAACCCCTTTAACCTCTATTTTAGGTTCCGCCACCCTGATTGAGAAATATACCCAAGCGGAAGATCAGCAAAAACGCGAACAACATATTAATCGGATTAAATCCTCTGTGAGTCATTTGACTGAAATTCTGGAAGAATTTTTATCCGTAGGTAAATTAGAAGATGGTAAATTAGAGGTTCATCCCGTTGAATTTTCCATTCGTGCATTTATCAATGATATCTTATCTGACTTTAGCACCTACAATCGAGCAATTCGATTAGAGATGCCAGTAGATTTTTCCTGCATTCAAGACGCCTCTATACTTCGCAAAGTCATCTTTAATGGACTATCGAACGCCTTGAAATTTTCGCAGAAAGAAGTGCTTATCTCCGTTTATTTAGAAGCAACGCAGGTCTTCATCTCCATTAAAGACCAAGGCATTGGAATTAGCGAGGAAGATCAGAAACATTTATTTGAGCGCTTCTTTCGTGGGGGAAATGCTACGGTGATACAAGGAACTGGTTTAGGTTTGCACTTAGTAGAGCGATATATGCGTTTAATCGGCGGAAAAGTCGAAATTAAGAGTGAGTTAAACCAGGGTACAGAATTACGAATTAAATTCCCTAAGGAATAGAACTATGAGCAAGCGGATATTAATTATCGAGGATAGTGTGGATATTCGGGAGAATACCGCAGAATTATTAGCCTTATCGGGGTTCACCGTGGAAACGGCCTCAGATGGACTAGAAGGTGTTCGTTTAGCCCGGACCTGGAATCCAGATTTGGTAATCTGCGATATAATGATGCCTAATCTAGACGGATTTGGTGTATTGCAGGTATTCTCTAGTCAAGAAAACTTGGCCTCTATCCCGTTTATTTTTTTAACTGCCAAAACCGACCGGTCAGATATGCGCAAAGGCATGGAAATGGGCGCGGATGATTATTTGACGAAGCCATTTCAAGAGGTAGAGTTGTTACGTGCTATTGAGGCGCGTTTAAAGAAGTCTAAAACACCTAGTCCATTATCAAATTCTATTCCAGATGTCACAGATGTACATGAGGCATTGGCTTTTTTAGATTTGCCTAGCTGGACAGGGGAAAAGAAGATGCAAACGCACGCAAAAAAGCAAGTAATCTATTCAGAAGGAGATCATCCTATTCGTTTGTATTATTTGGCCAAAGGAAAGGTAAAAACCTATCACACGAATAAAGACGGCAAGTATTTCATCACCTCTTTTGTTCAGGAAGGAGAATTTTTTGGTTTTGTCGACATTTTGGAGAATCAAGCCTACCGAGAGAGTGCAGAGGGTTTAGAAGAGACTCAAGTTTTCAGCGTTTCTTCAGCCGATTTTTTACATAGAATTAAGGAAAATATACATTTGGAGGTCTACTTTAGAAAAGCACTAACCGCTTATTTACTTAAAAATGAAAAGCTTTTAGTTGAAATGGCTTATCAAAGTCTCAGAATGCGCGTTGCGATGGTTCTAGTTGAGTTAGCTGACACCTATGGAAAAAGTCATTCAGAGCCCCTAGTTATCAAATTATCGAGAGAAGATCTGGCCTCTCGCGTGGGAACTGCCACTGAGTCGGTTATCAGAACGCTGAGTGACTTTAAAAAAGAAGGATATTTGGATGTAAAAGGAGGCGAAATGACACTAAAAAACATCGACGGTCTCGCGAAACTCAAATATTAGTTAAACGGATGACAGATAATCGGACTCAGGCTTGAATGAGTTAAATAGTCTGAATACGCCATCCCAATTCCCCAAGCACCTCTAAACAAGAGCACACCCGCTACTACCCAACCTAGGTATTGAAAAGCAGGCAGTTTCTTTAATTTTCCTGTACCCCAAAGATAGATTTGCAAAGCGGGCAATGTCGCAATTCCGAGTAAAATCATGCTGAAAGAACCATAAAGAGGATTTGGTTGAATTAAAGCTACAGTTAAACCAGCAACGACAAGCCCACAAGGTAATAGTCCATTTGCCATCCCCAACACAAAATAGCCACTAGGCCCCATTTTAGCACCTAATTTCTGTAGCTTTTTGCCTATCGATTGATGTAAAAATGCCAGTGGCCCCTCTCCTATGTTTTGGCTAATTAATAGTAAAATCAGGATTCCAGCTAGTAGGTAATAATAGGACCATAACGTAGGGAACAGCCAGATAGAACCTATTCCAGCGACAAAATAGCCTAAAATGCCATACATAAATATTCTCCCCAATGGATACAAAATCAGTCTTGCCGGAGATTTTCCACGCGCATTAATTTGGGCCACGATGGGACCGCACATGGCAAAACAATGCCAGCTGCCCGCTAATCCAATGAGAAAGGTATAATACCAGGTGTACATTAGGGGGCTACAATTCGTTGTTCTTTTACATAGCTTTTACCCTCTTTTTCCCATTGCAGGCTTACATTCCAAGGGCCTTTAATGAGGAAGTCCGTGTTTATGAAGGCTAGCCCAGCCGTATCCGCAGTGATTTCAATAGTCTTATCTAAAGCCGCATTTGAAGGACGGTAAAAAACCAGTTTGCCTTTGCTTACCCCAGCTGGGAATTGAACTTTAGCTTGCCGAAAATCTGCAGAATATTCCCATGTAGCCTTTACCGCTAAAGCGGATGTTTGTTCTCGTTCTTTGATTTTTTGCTGAAATGCCTGTCCGTCGGCATAGTAGTTTTTGCCTACTAATTCGATGGATTCTTTGGACATATGTACATAAAAATAGGCCATAAATGCTCCAAAAAGTACAAAGGTGACAATAATTCCATGTCCCCAGTTAAAGCTGAATTTATTCATCAGGTTGTATAAAGCTAGTTTTGATTATTTCTTTTTTTCCGCTGGTTTCGGTAATCGATACCGGTACTTTTTCGCCACTTTCCCATTCTCCTCGTTTAATCCGCAAGAAGAACTCCCCTTTTGCCATTTTTCCTGGATTCACTTGATCAATTGGTTTCCCCACCCAAATTATTTGAAAAGCCTCCGGAGCATCAATTCTGAAGCTTTGCTTTTCCATGGACTTATTCAATACTCCCATTTGGTATAAATTACTTACCTCGTTCCTCTTTTCATCTAGTTGAAAAATCATTCCAGGAGTACGTAATAAGGTTGTTTCAAAATTAGTCCGAGTCACTAGCATATAACTTAGGCCTGCGATGATAAGGGCTAAAGCTGTGCTGTAGGCTCCAATTCTAAAAGTGAATTTCAGTTTTTGGCCTGAATTAACACCATTTAAGGAGTCATAGCGGATTAAACCTTTGGGTTGATGGGTCTTCTCCATCACCGTATCACAGGCATCAATACAGGAGGTACAACCAATACATTCTAATTGATTGCTTCCATTTCTGATATCGATACCTGTAGGACAAACGCGAACACACCAATGGCAATCAATGCAGGCTCCCTTTTCCTCTCCTTTTCCTCGTGGTTCTCCCCTCTGATGATCGTATTGAACTAAAATAGAATTATTGTCCAATAAAACGCCTTGAAGTCTCCCATACGGACAAACAACCATACAGACCATTTCTCTAAAGCGCGCAAAAACGAAGTAAAAGACTGCTGTAAAAAGAATGATGGCTACTAATCCGCTTACATGATTTAGAGGTGATTCTGTTACGAGTTTCAACCACTCTCTTTTGCTGATTATATACATCAAAAAGGTATTGGCGATGGCGAAAGACAGCAGAACGAACAAGGTGTGTTTTATGCTCCTTTTTGCCATTTTTTCTGCTGTCCAGGGAGCCTCTGCGAGCTTTCGTTGTGCCTTATCATCCCCATCAATCCAATATTCGATTTTCCGAAATAACATTTCCATAAAGATAGTCTGCGGGCAAGCCCAGCCACACCAAATACGCCCAAACAGTACCGTAAATAAACTGACAAAAAGCAAGAAAGCGACGAGGCCTAAAGCCACTAGATGGAAATCTTGCGGGAAAAAGGGAACTCCCCAAAAGATAAATTTGCGCTCTATAACATTAAATAGAAAAATCGGATTCCCTTTATATTCTAACCAAGGTATACCAAACAATAAGGTTAATAAAAGATAAGAAAAATAAGTTCTAAGGCGATAAAATTGACCAATGATTCGACCTGGATAAATCCATAACCGTTTGCCATCCTTTGTTTGGTTGTACAAATGATTGCGGTAATCGTCATTATCTACATGGAAAGTGGACATAAAAAAAGAGGGTCCGTTGCCGGACCCCTTAAAATTTAGAATGGAGACTTTTCTCGGCAGGTACTAATTCCAAAAGGTTTATACAATAAACACACTCGGATGATTCCCGTTAGGGCGATTAACCCGGCTACAATGTAGACGGTTAGGGCTAGATTAGCTGGAATGATTTTTGAGTAAGCGAGTATGGCTAGACATACAGCGATAGCTAATCGAAAGATGCGATCCATTTTTCCAATGTTCTTCTTCATAATTACGGTGATTTAGTTTCTGTTCCTTGTGGCTCCTTGGCACCCGGAGGATTTGTTCCTTGAAGCGTTAAAATATAAGAGGCCACTTTCTGTATTTGCAAAGGATTCAACGTTTTATCCCAGGCGATCATTCCTTTTTCTGGAATACCGTGAATAATTGTTTTGAATAATGCTTTCACATCACCACCGTGAATCCAAAACTTATCTGTTAAGTTAGGCCCCACGCCTCCCTGCCCCTTATCTCCGTGACAAGCTACGCAATTTGTCGAATAAATTTGTGCTCCCTCTGTTAAATCTTTCCCCTCTTTTACTACCGTAACATTATCCTCATTCACCGAGTTAGCAAACTTTTTCATATACTCCTCCCTTGCCTTTTCAGCAACAGCTACTTCATTTTTGTATTCTGTTTCTTGGATATTGCCATCTTGGTAAACGTGGTAGTAGGCTCCATAAACCACCGCAAACAAGATCGTTAAATAGAACAAATACATAAACCAAGGTGGTGTAGGATTGTCTAATTCCTCAATATCATCGTATGTATGATCCATTAATAGATCTTTTTCTTTTTCTAGTGGTTTTAATCCAGTGAAACTATTCCACCAACTTTGTTTTTCAGCGCTGGCTGGAGCTGCTTGATCAGCCAGTTTTTTCAAGGTCACCTGTAATTGAAGTGTAACCACTAAAATGACAACCCCGGTGATGAGGATCATACTTACTAACCAAATTTCAATGACATTAACTGACATAGTATTACGATTTAAATTCCTTGTTTAGGTTATTTCCTTCATTGAAAGGCATTTGCTCCATTTCCACGAGGTGCTTTTTGTCCATCCATATCAAGTAGATTCCTACTAAGATGAAGAAGGTTAAAAAGGTCAAAAGCGAGAAAATTAGATAAGTATCTGCTCCTGGTATATTGGATATGAATTGCTTGAACATATAATCTATTTTTTAGAGATGTCTGTACCTAAACGTTGTAAATAGGCAATCAAGGCAATGATTTCTTTGTCCTCGCTTACTTTGATTTTCTCTGCAGCTAGATTCGCTTGAATCGCTTTCGCTTGTCTATTTAAATCTTTCACCGCATTACTTACGTCCTCTGTTGAATAAGGCACGCCTAATTTTTTCATAGCGGCTAATTTATCCTGAGTTTGAGCTGTATTTAATGACTGCTCCAGAAGCCAAGCGTAATTAGGCATAACAGATCCCGGAGACATACTGCTAGGCTCTCTCATATGGTGATAGTGCCATGAGTCAGGGTATTTCCCTCCTTCTCTATGCAAATCAGGTCCTGTGCGCTTAGATCCCCAAAGGAATGGATGATCATACACAAACTCTCCAGATTTAGAGAATTCCCCATAGCGTTCCGTCTCGCTTCTGAATGGACGAACTAATTGCGAGTGGCAACTCACACAACCCTCGCGGATGTAAATGTCGCGTCCCTCTAACTCTAATGAAGTATAAGGTTTAACGGATTCAATCGTAGGTACATTTGATTTAACCATAAACGTAGGGACTAATTCAACTAAGGAACCCACTAAGATCATTACCAAAGAGGCCACCAATAATTGGATAGGGCGTTTTTCAATCCAGCGGTGCCAATGCCCATCGCTTTCGTGTTTTTCCTCGATGATGGCTAATGGAGCGGCGTCTGCTTTTTCATTAGCTAATAATGTTCCTTTAGACATGGTCTTGAACAAGTTATAGGCCATCAAAATCGCCCCAGTCAGGTATAAGGTGCCTCCAAAGGCGCGCATCATGTGCATGGGTAATAACTGTAGCGTGGTATCTAGGAAATTACCGTATTGCAAGGTTCCCTCAGCCGTGAATTGCTTCCACATCATCCCTTGTGTGAATCCAGAGATGTACATTGGAATGGCATAAAAGGCGATTCCGATGGTCCCTATCCAAAAGTGTGTTTTGACTAATTTTTCTGAATAGATCGTTGTTTGGAAGATTCTAGGGAAAAGCCAGTACAACATGGCAAAGGTTAAGAATCCATTCCATCCTAGGGCTCCTACGTGTACGTGTGCAACGATCCAGTCGGTAAAGTGTGCAATGGCATTGATGTTTTTCAAAGAGAGCATGGGTCCCTCGAAAGTTGCCATACCATAACAGGTAATACCTACGACCATAAATTTCAAAATCGTATTTTCTCGCACTTGATCCCAAGCTCCTCTCAAGGTTAAAAGTCCATTGATCATACCACCCCAAGACGGTGCAATGAGCATGATGGAGAATACGACCCCTAAGGATTGAGCCCAATCAGGCAACGAGGAATACAATAAATGGTGAGGTCCAGCCCAGATATAGATAAAGATCAAGGCCCAAAAGTGTAAAATGGAAAGTCGATACGAGTAAACCGGACGATTCGCCATTTTTGGCAAGAAATAATACATCATTCCTAGGAATGGAGTCGTTAAGAAAAATGCCACGGCATTATGCCCATACCACCACTGAATCAACGCATCCTGAACGCCAGCATAGACATAATAAGACTTAAATAGGGATATAGGTAGTTGAACGGAATTTGTAAGGTGCAGAACCGCCACTGTAATGAAGGTGGCGATATAGAACCAAATAGCGACATATAAGTGGCGCTCCCTTCTTTTGAAGATAGTTCCAAACATATTGATACCAAAAGCGACCCAAACCAGCGTAATCGCAATGTCAATAGGCCATTCTAGTTCTGCATATTCGTGGGAGGTCGTTATACCTAAAGGTAAAGTGATAGCCGCTGCCACAATAATTAATTGCCAGCCCCAAAAATGGAAATTGGACAAAAAATCACTAAACATTCTAGCCTTTAAAAGACGCTGTAAGGAATAATATATGCCAGCGAAAATAGCATTTCCCACAAAGGCAAAAATCACGGCATTTGTATGTAGTGGACGTAAACGACCAAAAGTACCATATTGAGTTAAATTCCATGAGGGAGCAAACAGTTGAGTAGCAATGATGACACCGACTAACATGCCGATTACACCCCAAAGTATCGTGGCTAGGGAAAAGTTGCGAACAATTTTATTGTCGTAGTAAAATTGTTCTAATGAGGTAGATGTTGTGCTCATATATTTTTAGTTTTTTCGTCTTCGTGTAAAATCCGCATGGCCGGAGTGATTAAATCATCCTGCTGTCCCGTTCTAATGGACCAAACAAAGGCAATCACGAAACCAATTGCCATAAAAAGGCTCAATCCGATCATTAGGTACATTATTTCCATGGAAAGCTCTGTTTATTTGTTGCAATTTCGAAGAATAGGTTCATTGAAAACCTGACATTCGTCAGCTTAAAATCTGATATTACGCCGTGTTAGTTTTTGGCCCTTTAAATTCATCCCAACATTCGCAATCACCAGCATACTGATGGAATTAATGGGCATTAAAACAGCAGCAATCAATGGATATAAATTTCCTTGAATCGCATAGCTTAATCCAATGCCATTATATACGAGCGAAAGCAAAAAGCTGGCTTTGATGAGTTGTAGGCCAAATTTTGTATAGTTTAAATAACGCCTTAATTGTGGTAATGCTGATCCCTTCAATATCGCATCTGATGAAGGCGTAAAATGTAAGTGATCATCGGAAACTGCAATGCCTACATATGCTTGTTTTAATGCCCCCGCATCATTCAACCCATCCCCTACCATGGCGACCCTTTTACCCTGTTTTTGTAGCTTTTGGATATATTCCATTTTTTCCAAAGGACTGCATTCGAATTTCACTCGATCTTTGTTATCAAACCAATCCAAAAGATGTGCTGCGTGCTCTTTTTTATCCCCAGAAATCAAATGAATCTCATATTGATGTCTTAGCTGATGTAGCAATCCCTCTATACCAGGCCTATTTTCCCAAGAGAATTCTAGAAAACCAATAGGTTCCTGGTTTATTGAAATATATAAGCGCGTTTCAGAAGTGATAAATCCTTCGGGAGTTGTTGCTAGATTTTGGGTAAATTTGGCACTGCCTATTTTTACCAATAATTCTCCAAAATAGGCTTCTAAACCTTTCCCTGGCACTTCTTTGAATTGTTGTAAAGCAAGTAGTGATCGATGATATAAGAATTTTTTAACCTGCTTCGATAAAGGATGAGTGGATTGGAAAACGAGTGAATAAATGGCGTTCCACTCCTCATCGCTTAACTCTCGATTAAGTTGAATAGTTGGCTCTTTTTGACATTGTAAGGTTAGCGTTCCAGTTTTATCAAATACTAAGGTATCTACTTGTGCCATCCGTTCGAAAGCCTGAATATCCTTCACAAAGAAGTGGTTTTTAGCTAGCCAACGAATTCCATGACCTAGCGCAAAGGGATAGGATACCGCTAAAGCACAGGGGCATGCAATGACCAGAATACTCACGACTGCATTTGCCCAACAGCTTGGATCAACTTTTGACCAATAAATACCTGTTACAATTGCTAAACTCAATAAGAGTAGAGTAAAGTACTTTCCAACTTGGTTTGCAAAATTCTCCCAGTTCTCGGATTTATGGTTTGGATCCTTAAACGCTTGCTGCTCCCAAAGTTGCGTTAAATGGCTTTGATTTAACTCTTTACTGATTTGAATTTCGATGGCTTCCCCTCTGTGTTTTCCTCCTGCATAAATGGATTGCCCGGCCTCTATGGTAATCAATTCACTTTCCCCCGTCACAAAACTGTAATCCATCTCACTTTTACCTTTCAATAAATAGGCATCAGCTGGGATAATTTCTTGATTTCGGATAAGTAGTCTATCCCCTATTTTGACCTCCTCTAAAGGCGCGGTTATTTCTGTTCCGCGCCTGATTTTCGTGACGATTAGTGGAAAATAGGCCTTATAATTACGCTCAAAGGAGAGAAAGTCAAATGATTTTTGTTGAAACCACTTCCCTATCAATAAAAAGAAAATCAATCCAGAAACAGAATCAATATAGCCGGCGCCCGTATGTGTTAGAATTTCATAGGCACTGCGGCCATAACCTACGAGAATGCCTAATAAAATGGGCAATTCAATGGTCATCTTGCCCAGCTTTAGGTGGGCATACACATTGCGGAAATAATCTGAGCCTGAATAAAAAACGGCAACAGTTCCTAAACCTAGATTCAAATAGCTAAATAATTGTTGTAGTGAACCATCTTCGATACCCAAGTATTCTGGGAAGCTGAACAACATTGCATTCCCGGCACAAAATCCAGCTATACCTAATTGAAGGAAAAGGTGTTTTTGGCTATTGTTTTGCTGTTTTTCATTCTCATTTGAAATATGGGGTTCATATCCTAAACTTGAAATCAGACTAGCTAGCGCGCCTAAACTTAATTGATCTTCTTTAAACCAAACGGTTAAATCTTTTTTACCAAAATTCAAACTGGCTTTAATGATCTGAGGATTTAGTTTTGGTAAATTTTCCAATAAATATAAGCACGAACGGCAGTGGATGGCGGGTAAATGAAAGCTTACTTTAGCGAATTCAGAATTGGAGAAAGTGATTAAACGATCACGAAATGCGACATTATTTAAAAAATCAAAACTCTTTTTGGTTGGAGAAATGCCCGGATTAATGTCACACTCATAGTAAGCTGTCAGGTGATTATCATTTAATAGTTCGTACACCTGCTCACAGCCATGACAACAGAATAGTTTGTCGTTTTTCTCTATTGGATGCTTTCCACAGATTTCTCCACAGTGATAACAAACTTGGTCTTCTGCAATAAGCGGCGCTTCTAGGATTTCTGAGTACATATAGATTCGACAATGCCTCAAAATTCTTACTATTTCATAGGTTGTTTTGTGACGAATAGCACCTTGAAAACTGATCTAAATCAGTAATTGAGCTTAATTCCACTCGTACTTTCGCCTTGTTATTTATAGCAATGAGAAATTTTTCAGATACAGAACGGAAAGTGTTGGCTAGCGGGATCGAACTCCGCTATTTACCTGATGAATATTTGTTTCGTCAAGGCCAAAAGGCAGAATTCGTTTTTTACCTCCAAGAAGGAAGCTTACTATTAGAAAGTAAAGATGGATTTGTTACTATTGATAAGAAAGGTGTTTTTATAGGAATAGAAGAGGCTATTGAGTCGAAAAAGCATATTTATTCAGCCATGACTTCTAGTTATGCACAGTTCTTAGTTTTTGAGCGGAAGTATTTTCAACAGCTAATCGATGAATTCGACTTAGCTTTTTCCTTTTTTGAATTTAAAAAATCAGAATACAACGAATTTTTGCTGAAGGTTCAGCAGAAATACGTTACGAAATAAGAGTTTAGAGTGGTATTTAATTGGGTTTTGGCTCCCTTTTGCTTTTAGCGGAAGGGAGCTTTATTTTAATGGGCTATCCTTCTCTTTTTTCAACGTGTTGTACACTAATCTATCTGTAAATCCATTCAGCCATTTATTCAAGAATACGGTTAACTTGCCTTGCAAGGTTAAAACGAGCGTTTTCTTTTTAGCTTCGTAAGCCTCTGCAATTCGAGACGCCACTTCTTCCGCAGACATCATTTTACCCTCATCGCGCATCGTTTCCCCAGTGATTTTTCCTTCACTATTTAATGAGGCTGCTCTAATATTAGAGGCGGTGAATCCAGGGCAAGCGATTAAGATGTGAACCCCTGTTTCTAATAACTCCGTTCTTAGTGCTTCTAGGAAACCATTCATTGCGAATTTAGAAGCGGAATAGCCAGTTCTAACAGGTAATCCACGGTATCCTGCAATAGATGAAATACCAATAATTCCTCCTTTTGCGGCCTTAATATGGGGTAATGCGGCATGGGTAGCATATACGGTTCCCCAGAAGTTAATATCCATCACTTGTTTCAAAACAGCTAAATCTACTGTTTCAAACATGGATCGCATAGAAATACCGGCATTATTGATTAATAAATCGATACGACCATATAGTTCCACCACTTTTGCAACCATGGCTCGGGTTTGTTCTTCTGAAGCAGAATCGCAGACGATTGCTTTTGTAGAAATTCCAGCTTTATTTAAATCAGCTTCTGCTGCTAATAAATTCTTTTCGTTTCGTCCCGTTATGACAATATGGGCCCCTTTTCTACCATATTCAAAGGCTAACGCTTTTCCTATTCCTGAGGACGCTCCCGTAATGATGACTACCTGATTTTTCATGCGACTAATTTTGCTTACGAAGTTAAGGTTTTATCTTGAATTGGTTGGCTTGCCCGTATAAAGCCGTATTTTTGTGCACATTTTTAGCAGCATGAGTAAGAAAAAAGAAAAGAAAGCCCCAGTGGTGTTGGAACAAATTGCCATTTTGGATTTTGCCGCCGAAGCGAAATGTATCTCCAAAGTGAACGATGAAGTGATTTTTGTACAAGGTGCTGTCGCTCCTGGTGATATCGCGGATTTACGTATTTTAAAGTCGAAGAAAAGCTTCAAGCAAGCTCAAGCCATCAATATTCAACCACTATCTAAACACCGCACAGAAGTTGCTTGCAGCCATTTTGGTATATGTGGAGGTTGTAAATGGCAACATGTTTCTTACGAATCTCAAACAGCTTTCAAGGCTCAACAAGTCAAAGACAATTTGACGCGAATCGCTAAAGTGAAACTGCCCGAATTTCAACCAATTCTCGGTTCAGAAGAGACTTATTACTACCGTAATAAATTAGAATTTACTTTTTCATGTGCCCGTTGGCTTACCGAAGATGAAATAGGTAAGGAAGATTTAGGATCAATGAATGCCCTTGGATTCCACGTTCCAGGCCGTTTTGATAAAATATTACCTGTCGATCATTGCTATTTACAACCAGATCCATCTAACGCGATTCGTAACGGAGTACGTGATTTTGCAGAGGCAAATGGAATCTCTTATTATGAATTAAAAAACCAGCAGGAAGGCGCCTTACGTAATTTAATCATCCGAAATACGGTAACCAATGAATGGATGGTAACGGTTCAGTTTGCTTATGCCACAGAAGACGAGATTAAATCGGTTTTGGAGTATCTAAAAGCGACATTTCCGATGATAACCTCATTAAATTATGTGATTAACCAAAAAGGGAACGACACTTTCCACGATTTAGAGGTTGTTTGTTACCACGGAAAACCCTTCATGGTAGAAACAATGGAGGATTTGAAATTCCAAATAGGCCCTAAATCCTTTTTCCAAACCAACGCCAAACAAGCGCTTAAACTCTACCAATTGGTTCGTCAATATGCTGATTTACAAGGTAATGAGGTGGTTTATGATCTATACACGGGAACCGGAACGATTGGCTTATTTTTAGCCAAATATGCTTCCAAAGTAGTTGGACTTGAATACGTCGAAATGGCGGTAGAAGATGCCCGCATTAATGCTGAATTGAATGGAATTAAAAATGCTACATTCTTTGCTGGGGATATGAAAAAAGTCTTAACCGAAGAATTCATCGCTATCCACGGAGCGCCAGATGTCATTATTACGGATCCTCCTCGTGCCGGAATGGATGTAGATGTAGTAAATCAAATTCTAGCTGTAAAGCCGAAGAAGATCGTTTATGTTAGTTGCAACCCAGCTACGCAGGCACGTGATTTAGCCTTACTAGATGTTTCTTATGAAGTCGATGTCGTTCATCCGGTGGATATGTTCCCTCAGACACATCATGTGGAGAATATAATACGGTTGAAGCTTAGATAAGAGAGTAGAGATTATAGAGTAGAGATAAGAGAGTATAGAGTAAACAAAAATCAAACAAAAATCAAACAAAAATCAAACAAAAATCAAACAAAAATCAAACAAAAAAGGGGCCTTTAAGCCCCTTTATTGTTACAATATCTCTTCTCTTTACTCTATAATCTATACTCTTTAAAACGGCGTATTCAACGGATCATAATCCTCCGGCGGTAAATTCATCTTACTGCCCTTGAAAACAGCATCATTTCCTGACTCAAATGCAGATGTTTGGTCCCCTAAGGCACTTAAATCGAAATTGCCACCCTCATTATTGGAGAAGGGCTGGAAGTCAAGGTCACAATATTTCGTGAACTTGCCGATGAATTTCAGCCAAACATTGTCTAGAGAACCGGAGCGGTTTTTGGCCATAATAATCTCCCCCATGCCGGTAATCGAATTTCCTTGATCATCTGCAGTTATACCATAGTATTCAGGACGGTAGATAAACATAACCTGATCGGCATCCTGCTCGATGGCTCCAGATTCACGAAGGTCAGATAGCTGTGGTTTCTTATTACCTCCACGGGTCTCAGTAGAACGATTTAATTGAGAAAGTGCGATAACAGGCACATCTAATTCTTTAGCTAATTGCTTTAAGGCACGGGAAATTTGGGCGATTTCTTGTTCACGATTACCGCTCGCGCCTTTTCCTGAACTATCTCCAGTCATTAGCTGCAAGTAGTCGATGACGATAAGGTCGATTCCTTTTTGGGCTTTTAAACGACGACACTTCGCTCTTAATTCTAAAATAGATAAAGCAGGTGTATCATCGATGAACATATTTGCCTCGAATAACTTATTGATTTTGGTGTGTAATTGCTGCCACTCGTGAGGTTCTAATTTCCCTTTTCGAATCTTCTCTGCTTCAATTTCTGCTTCGGCTGAAATAATACGATTCACTAATTGAACAGCACTCATCTCGAGAGAGAAAAGAGCAACGGAATGACCAAAATCAACCGCCGCGTTACGGCAAGCTGAAACGACAAAAGCCGTCTTACCCATACCCGGACGAGCAGCGATAATAATTAATTCTTGTCTTTGCCAGCCAGACGTCAAGCGATCTAAGTCAGTAAAACCGGATGGAATACCCGTTAAGCCACTTTTTTGGAGTTGTTTCTTCTCTAATTCTTCCACCGCCTTCTTCAAAATATCCGACATACTCTCGTAATTCTTGCGGATATTGGATTCAGCGATTGTGAAAAGTTCCTGTTCCATTTTATCCAATAAGTGAAACACGTCTGAGGTGTCCTCATAAGATAAGCGTTGGATTTCTGAGGATATTTGAATCAGTTGACGCTTTAGATATTGCTCAATGATAATTCTAGCATGGAATTCAACGTTAGAAGTTGAACTAACTCGAGAGGTTAATTGCGCTAAATAACTAGTACCTCCAGCCTTCTCTAAACTTCCATTTTGCTTTAGAAAATTATTAACCGTAAGTAAATCAACGGGTTGCGAAGCTCTGAATAAACCTTGTATCGCTTCGAAAATCAACTGGTGCCCTTCTTTATAAAAAGTGGCAGGTTTTAATAACTCGATGACGTTTGCTAAAGGTTCTTTCTCTAACATTAAGGCGCCTAACAAAGCTTCTTCTAGGTCAACGGCCTGAGGAGGTAATTTTCCTAAGCCCAAATCGCTTAAACGAGTGGGACCTGCTGAGGTACGAATTCCGGCAGTTGACTGATTTCCTTTTTTATAAATGGATGAAGGGGTGTTAGATTCCATACCACAATTTTACGTTAAATTTTCAAAATTATATTACAAAGGAAGATATTAAATTTCAATAATTTCTTATTTTTACTCCTGTACGTTTTAAACCCATTTTTACTTGTTAGAAAAAATAATTTCCCTCTCTGAGGTCTCCCTAATCGACTTTTTAGGTGTTGCAAATGTTAATATCAATTTGTTGATTAACGCTTTTCCACAGTCTAAAATCATCGCTAGAGGTGAGCAATTAACAGTCCGTGGATCAAATGATCAAATTGCCCTTGTGGAAGCCATTGTTAATTCATGCATGGCTCATTTGGATAAACACCATACCCTCTCTGAAAAACACATGCAGGCTTATATTGATTCGGTTTTAAATCCAACGGGGGAAGAGACGGAACAGCCTTGGGTGGAGGATAAAGATGTACTTCTTTTTGGCAATAAAGGAATTGTTATTAAGGCCAAAACTCCTAATCAGCGTAAACTCGTCGACGCGGCCACTACAAATGACATCGTTTTCGCGATAGGACCTGCCGGTACCGGAAAAACCTATACCGCTGTTGCCTTAGCGGTAAAGGCATTAAAGAATAAAGAAGTTAAGAAAATTATAATTACGCGTCCTGCTGTTGAGGCTGGAGAAAATCTTGGGTTTTTGCCAGGAGATTTAAAGGAGAAAATCGATCCCTATTTGCGTCCCATTTATGATGCTTTGGATGATATGATTCCAGCGGAAAAGCTTAAATTCTATCTAGAGAATCGCACGATTGAAATCGCGCCTTTAGCCTACATGCGCGGCCGTACCCTAAATAAGGCCTTTATATTATTAGACGAAGCCCAAAATACCACCTCCATGCAAATGAAGATGTTTTTGACGCGTATGGGTATTCAGTCCAAGACCATTATTACTGGCGATAAATCCCAAGTCGATTTACCCAAAAACCAGACCTCAGGTCTAGGAGAAGCAGAACGTATCCTATCTGGTATTAATGGCATCGCTTTTGTTGAATTAGACGGTTCAGACGTTGTTCGTCACCGATTAGTGCGTAAAATCATCGAGGCGTATGGAAAGCAAGAAAAATAGGATCATTCAGGCGATTAGTCCAGCTGAAATCGAACAGGTATTTGCCATTCGTACTGAGGTATTTGTCAAAGAACAAAAGTGCTTACCCTCTGAGGAATTTGATGAATTAGACGCGGTGGCAAGACATTATTTATTATTTGAGAACGATGTACCTGTAGCAACCGGACGATATCGAAAGACTGATAAAGGGATTAAAGTTGAACGTATTGCTACCTTAGAATCAGCTCGTGGCAAAGGATATGCCTCACAAATCATTCACCATATTTTTGCCGAATCTGCTACAGAATTTCCCGATTGCACCCATTATTATTTGCATGCACAAGTTTCTGTGATGCCCTTGTATGCATCATTGGGTTTTCAACCCTATGGAGATACATTTATTGAGGCGGATATTGAGCATCAAGCGATGTGCTTAGATAAGAGATAATTGATAAGAGAGTATAGAGTAGAGATATGAATTCGAACTTCGGACTCATTTCCTTCGGACTGTTTATTATAAATAAAAAAGGGGCACTAGGGCCCCTTCTCTATTCTCTATACTCTCTAATCTCCTGGCCACTAGAATGGTAAATCATCCCCACTCTCCGCCGCTAATGGAGGGAACTGATATCCTCCTGCTGCAGGTGTAGGCTCCACTCCTGCTGGAATTGATCCGGTACGATCTAAACGATATGCACGGATTTCAGTATACCAACGCTCATTGTATTCTCTTGATTCTACATTGAATTGCACTTTCACGATTTCACCCTCTTGTACTGGAGTTAAATCTTGTGTTTTATCTCCCCAAACTGACATACACACCTTTTTAGGGTATTGATCCTGTGTTTCGATCACAAATTCTTGCTTGATCCAGTTGGTGCCGTTTTTACCTGTTCCTGTAACCTCAGGTAATTTCTTGATTAATTTTCCGCTTATTTCTAAAGCCATTGTACTGATATTTTTGAGTTCTGTAATTGTTGGCAAGTAAGTAAATAATTGGTAATTTTACTAACCGTTTTTGGCGATGTGGTGAAATTGGTAGACACGCTACCTTGAGGTGGTAGTGCCGTTATGGTTTGGGAGTTCGAATCTCCCCATCGTCACTTAATTTTTTGTTTAATCTGTAAATCATGTTGAAGATGAAACCTTACAGTGTATTGCTTTACTATAACTATACTCCTATTCCGAATCCGGAAGAGTACCGTGTAAAACACCACCTTTTTTGTATTGAAAATAATCTTTTAGGGCGCATTATTGTGGCTGCTGAAGGTTTAAATGGAACTGTTTCTGGGCTCAAAGCGGATTGTGAGGCCTATATGAAGTGGTTAGAGAATGATCCTATTTTTGCTGGGTCTGATTTTGATTTTAAAGTCGATTACCACGAAGCGCATACCTTTAACAAGTTACATGTACGCGTGAAGAATGAAATCGTTCATTCTGATTTAGGGGTTGATCCGCGTGTTAGAACGGGAAAACACTTGAAGCCGAAAGAGTTCAAACAATTATTGAAGAATGATCCAGATGTCGTTTTAGTCGATATGCGTTCGAATTATGAGCATGAATTAGGTCGATTTAAAGGGGCTTATACCTTTGATATGGAGAATTTGCGCGATCTGCCTGATCATGTGCAGGAAATTGAACATTTGAAAGATAAAAAGGTCATTACCTACTGTACTGGAGGAATTAAGTGTGAAAAAGCATCTGCTTATCTAATCGAAAAAGGATTTAAAGATGTATATCAATTACATGGTGGCATCATAAAATATGGCTTAGAAGAGGGTGGTGAAGATTTTGATGGATCCTGTTATGTGTTTGATAATCGTGTCGCTACGGCGGTGAATTCAGTTAATCCAGAGATCGTATCTGAATGCCATGTGTGCCATACAAAATCGGATCACATGGTTAATTGCGCAAATCCGGAATGCAATGAGCATTTAGCGATTTGTCCTTCGTGCTTAAAAGAAATGGAAGGTGCTTGTTCGCAGGAATGCAAAGATCATCCGCGTAAGCGCCCATACAATGAGAAGGGTTATTATTCCAAAAACTCAGTAGGCTACTCCCCTGAATTAGGTTTCAAGTCCTTTAAACGGACAGAGAAAATAGAAAAACAAAAAAAGGCTCAATTATGAGCCTTTTTTCTTTTTGGACAAATTCTCCTGAACCCTAAACACAGTGATCTCTTTGATGAGCTCTAAAGGCATGGGAGAATGGTAAGGGAATTTTATCGCGCCTTTCGATCCTTCATAAGGGGCTAATTCTTGTACGAAATTCTTGATGCCGCTAGGCGTCGGATAAAAGCCTAAATGGTTATTCCAAGCAGCGAAATGGATTAAATTACCATTTAGTTTAAAGGTGGGCATTCCGTAAGACATCGTTTCTTCGGTGCCTTCTGGTACGACCGAGCGAATGGCATCACGCACTTCAATTAAAATCTTTTGTGTTGCTTCCGGAAAAGTCTTGATGTATTCATCCATGGATATTAGGCTAATTGGCGGTGTCTAGCGAATAAAAATAAGGGGAATGCAAAGGCAAATCCTATTAAAACGGTGGCTAATAAATAAAGATACAGGTATTTGATTTTAATTCGCAATCCCTCAACCAGTATAAAAAAGGTCCCCGTTATGGCCCCTGTCCAAAAATCGCAACTTAAACTTTTTGCATAAGGGTTTGATGTCCAGGTGCTTTGGACAAAATCTACCACATTAAAATTCCCGTTGTTTAGCATCATCCCTTCATACACGTAGTAAAAGGTGATACTTCCTCCTACTAACGAGAGAAATAGATAAAAATAGTGTGCATTCTTCATATGATTGATTTTATGGTGATTATTCGTCCGCGCATTTCAACGCGATCCCCTACTTTTTTCCCATTTAACTCAATGCCTAATGGAGATTCGATGGAAATAGCATACACTGTATCAAGTTTACCATATCCAATCGAAATAAAATAGGTTTCTTGATCCGTCTCCACTAAACTGCCTTCGGTTATTACAGCAGCTGGGGGTAAATTAGCTAGTCGATCTAGTTTGCTTAAAGAATTGAGTGTATTATCTACCAAAGCACTCAGCTTATCCATTTCCTTTTGCATCATTTCGCGACCCGTTTCAAATTTATCACCGGCGCTACTTTTGGTATCAGAATCGCGGGATTCTTTGGCCAAAACATATTCTTTACGCGCTTCTTCTAGCGTTTTCTCTAGAATGGAGCGGAGATTCGCTTGTATTTCGGACTTTTTACTTTTCATGTAAGGCTAATTACATTGGAAAATTATCAATAAATTTGCGCATGACCTATTTCTCTCCCACCGACTTGATTATTAATCCAGACGGAAGTTCGTATCATTTGAACTTACGGCCTGACCAAATTCCAGATACGCTTATTTTGGTAGGCGATCCGGAGCGCGTTCCTGCTGTGTCTTGCCATTTTGATGAGGTTACCGAAATGGTACATAAACGAGAGTTTGTGACGCATTTGGGTATTTTACGTGGAAAAAAAATAGGTGTATTGTCTAGCGGAATCGGCGCAGACAATGTGGAGATTGTGATGAATGAGTTAGATGCCTTAGTCAATATTGATTTTAAAACGCGTCTGGAGAAAGTAGAAAAGAGATCTTTACAATTGATTCGAATCGGTACCTCCGGAAGTATTCAAGCACATATTCCGGTGGATTCGATTTTAATTTCCACCGCAGCGATTGGATTTGATAATTTGGCTCAGTTTTATGGCTTTGATTCATCTCAAGCCATTTCGGATGATTCCCTAGCTCACTGGATAAAGGAGATAAATTATTCATTACCGCTCTATGGAGCGAAAGCTAGCTCAAAATTAATTGCACAATTTGAACCTCTACACGCATACAAAGGAGTTACTTTAACAGCTCCTGGATTTTACGCACCACAAGGTCGTACGGTTCGTATACATTCGCTAAAACCTGATTTCCTAGAAAAGGTAGCTGCAGCGAAACTAGACCAGCAGGAAATTACCAATATCGAAATGGAAACGGCTGCTTATTACGCCTTCGCTGGCGCGATGGGACATGAAATGATTTCTTTAAATGCGATTTTAGCGAATCGAATTACGAACGAATTTTCGAACGACCCAGAAGGTCAAATCAGGTCTTTGATTGAAAAAGCTATAGCATTAATCGCATAACATAATCATCCATAACGTATCCATTTCCTATATCTAGAACAATTTCCTTGTCTTTGATGAATCCTTTCTTAAGGTAAAATTCAACAGCAGAATTGTGTTTGTTTACGTTTAAATGGATGGATTTAAGGCCCATAGAGCGCGCCTGATTGCTTATTTGCTCAATGATAAAGCTTCCAGCTCCTTTTTGTTTGACAGTTGGTCTTAAATATAATTTATTTAGCTTGGCATCCGATTCTGAGGTCTGCTCAAAGGCACAATAGCCCATTCCTTCTCCATCTATTTCTAAAATCAAGAAAATATCGATTTGGTTTTGCAGTACCTCTGTGGCATACATCATCGGAATCATGTATTGCGTTTGTTCCTCGGATAAAATATGGCTGTAAGTGGGTCTCCACGCTTGTTCTGCTATTTCTTGAATGAGTGGTATGTCTTCTAGGGTTGCTTTACGTAAAATCATGGCCAAAATTTGTAAATTGCAGTCAAAATAGCAAATATGAAACCTCTTATTCTCATCGCAAACGACGATTCTATTCATTCTAAAGGAATTCGTGTATTAACCGAAATAATGTCCGAAATGGGCGAAGTTGTCGTGGTGGCACCAGATTCGCATCAATCTGGAATGGGTCATGCTATAACGTTAGGCGAACCTTTGAGAGTGGTGAGGACGAATGATTTTGGTGATCATATTCAATCCTATAAGTGTTCAGGCACGCCAGCCGATTGTGTTAAGATCGGTAAACATCAAATTCTAAAGGACCGCAAAATTGATCTAGTTGTTTCAGGTATTAACCACGGCTCTAATGCATCGATTGCCGTTTTGTACTCTGGAACCATGTCTGCAGCCATTGAAGCGGCGATGGAGGGGATTCCGGCGATCGGTTTTTCTTTATGTGATTATGCATCAGATGCTGATTTTTCTCACTGTCACGATTATATAATCAAAATTTGCCAGCAAGTACTCCTTCATGGCTTGCCCAAAGGCCTTACCTTGAATGTCAATTTCCCTGCTCATTCTTCTATGCCTCTGCAAGGTGTAAAAGTAGTAAAACAAGCAAATGCTATCTTTAGAGAGCGTTTTGAAGAGCGAAAAGATCCTTATGGTAAGCCCTATTACTGGATGGATGGGGATTTATTCAATGAGGATTTGAATAATAACACTGATTTAGATGCTTTAGCGGAGAATTATGTCAGTATCGTACCGGTGAAATACGATTTGACTGATTATGATGAGTTAAAACAGATGCAAAGTTGGGATCTTTAATAGGGTCAAAACACTCAAGGCATCTGTAATTTGTCCATTTTGAGCCATTTCGATGGCTTCTGTTAAGGGTATTCGTCGTATTTTTAATTGTTCAGTTTCTTCTGGGCAGGCTTGTTGTTGACTCAAGTTTTGGGCTATATACATCACCGCTCGCTCATCACTCACAGAATTAGACAGGTAGACCTCTCCTATTTCTGTCCATTGTGTTGCTATTAATCCAGCTTCTTCTAAAAGTTCACGTTTAGCGGCCTCTAAAGTAGATTCTCCTGATTCGATGGAACAACCTCCTTCCGGGACTTCCCAAGAATAGGCATTCAGTGTATAGCGGTATTGTCCCACTAAATAGGTGTAGCCCTCAGAGTCTACAGCCACAATGGAAATGGCGGTGTTTTTATAGTGTACTTTTCCATAAATACCTGGATTTCCGGCAGGATTGATGACCTTGTGATGCTCCACTCGAATCCACGCATTCTCATAGGCGGTTTCTTGGCTAATTGTTTTCCAGGGATTGTTTTCGGTTTCCATTCGGTAAAAATACTATCTTTGTGCTAATGAAACAGCGGCTTGTCCTTCTTTCTTTTATCGTTTCGGTGCTCATTATGGTCGCGAAATTTTCGGTCTACTATGCGAGTGGATCGACGACCTTATTGACGGATGCATTGGAGTCGATTATCAATGTGGTGGCTGCCTGTTTTGCCTATTATTCAATCTATTTAGCGTCTTTACCGAAGGATTTGAATCATCCCTACGGACATGGTAAAATTGAATTCTTCGCCTCTGGCCTCGAAGGAGTGCTCATTTTATTAGCCTCTGCCTATATTTTTCTACATGCGTCCCAGCATCTGTATGCTTCACCAGAACTGAAAAGTTTAGATGTGGGAATGGCTGTTTCTTTCGTTTCTGCGGGGATTAATGGTTTATTAGGGTATTTTTTAGTCCAAAAAGGACGCTCGTCCCATTCCCCTGCACTCATTGCGGATGGTAAACATCTGCGTTTGGATGCTTACAACGGTATTTTAGTGGTTGCTGCTTTGGCATTAACTTATTTTACACATTGGTATTGGGTGGATTCAATCGCCTCCTTCTTATTTGCTGGATTTATGTGTTGGCAGGGAATTCACTTGATTCGTGAGTCAGTGGCTGCCTTGATGGATGAAACGAACCCGGCTTTATTCCAAAAAGTGACCGACTGGGTCGTATCGAATAAAAAAGAGGAATGGATCGATTTACACAATTTGAGGGTTCAACAATACGGGGGTGATTTACACATCGATTGCCACTTGACATTGCCTCGCTATTGGGATTTACAAAGAACACACGAAGAAATTCATGATTTTGAGCAAATGTTAGGGGAACTACAAGCAACCCACGTGGAAATATTTGTCCACGCGGATCCTTGCCTTGATGAGTGCTGTAGTCACTGTACTATCGCGGATTGTGCGATCAGAACGTCTGCTTTTTCGAAGAAAATAGAATGGAATCAGATGAATTTGGCCTTAAACCAAAAGCATTTTAACGAGACACTAGCTCGTTCTTAGTGAACCTATTCCTCCATCTACTCCGATGATTTGACCTGTAATCCACGAATTTGCAGGATTTAATAAGAAGCCAGCTAAATTAGCTATATCCTCAGATTGCCCCACACGTCCTAATGGATGTCTTTTACCACCTGCTTCGATTTTCTCTGGTGAATTCAATAAGGCTCCAGCTAATGGAGTTTGTGTTAAGGAAGGTGCGATAGCATTCACCCGAATTTTACTAGCGGCTAATTCTGCTGCTAACGAACGCGTTAAACCCTCGATGGCTCCTTTCGCACTCGCAATAGAAGCATGAAAACCCATTCCTGTTTGAACGGCTACCGTACTAAACAATACGATAGATGAGGTGGATGATTGCTTTAAAGCGGGTAATAAGGCTTGAATGACGCGAACTGCACCTACTACGTTTATCTGGAAGTCTTTATCAAAATCCGCAGACGTTAATCGGTTAAATGGCTTCAAATTAATGCTTCCTGGGCAATAGGCTATTCCATCTACAGGTCCTGAAATGGCTGCAAGGGCAGAATCGTCTGATCCTAAGGCATCCCAAGCATGATTTTCTACTCCCGATATGGCGGATGGGTTACGCGAAAAATTAATGACTTCATGTCCGTCTTTAAGCAAAGCTGTCGCTATGGACTCACCAATTCCTTGGCTAGCCCCAACAATAACGTATTTTCCCATGATTAACCTTGGATAGATTGTAAGAATTCTCTTCTCGTATTCTCTTCTTGAAATTTACCTCCATAATAGGATGTAATCGTAGAAGTGGCGTCATCTTTAACTCCTCTCGATGAAACACACAGGTGTTTAGCATCGATGAATACGGCTACGTGATCTGTTTTTAACACTCTTTGCAGGTGTTTAGCAATCTGCATCGTTAAACGCTCTTGAACCTGAGGTCTTTTAGCATAAAACTGTACAATGCGATTTAATTTCGAAAGACCGATTACCTGACCTGAAGAGATGTAGGCAATGTGTGTTTTTCCCACGATAGGAACAAAATGATGTTCGCAGTTCGAATAGAACGATATATTCTTCTCGATTAGCATGTCTAGATAGCCATATTTATTATCAAACAAGGCTATTTTAGGCTCATTAGCTGGATTTAAACCACTAAAGATTTCCTCAATGTACATTTTTGCTACTCTTTTAGGAGTACCGCGTAATGAATCATCTGTCAAATCTAACCCTAAGGTTAACATGATTTCACGGAAATGCGATTCAATGATGGCTATTTTTTCCGAATCAGAAAGATCAAAAGCATCCTCCCTCATCGGTGTTTCGATAGAGGTGGCTACATGATTATCTCCTATTTCCTCGTCTGTTAACAAGAAACGGTCGGTATCAATTAGCAGGGAATTCAACGAAATTTCTTTCTGTTTCATACAATCTAATTTTTAAATCTAATTTAGAAGGGAGTTTAGCCCTCAATTTGTTGTAAATAACGATAACGATGTTTTCAGCGGAAGGATTTAAATCTGCAAATTCAGGAACATCCAGATTTAAATTCTTGTGATCAAATTTTTTGCAAACTTCTGTTTGGGCTAAATCCGATAAAAACTTCGTATCAATAACATAACCCGTTTCAGGGTCAATTGTTCCGGTAACCTGGATAATTATTTCATAATTGTGTCCATGGTAGTTCGGATTGTTACATAGACCAAAAATTTCTTTATTTTTCTCCGCAGTCCAATTGGGATTGTGCAAGCGGTGAGCAGCATTGAAATGTTCTTTTCGGAATACGGTAACGCGTGGGGCTTCAGTCATTTTTTCTAAATTCTTATAAATTTAAAGTATTTTCCTTAAATTTCATCTTTGTAAAACCTATTAGACTAATCATTAACGAAATGAAAAGAAGGAAGTTTATCTCCGATTCCTTAGTATACACTTCAGGTACCGCTTTATTCCCTACCTTCCTACGACAATCTCCTTTAGAACAAACAAAAGTGCGTTTAGGTTTTATCGGTGTAGGATTAAGAGGTCAAAATCACCTCGAAATGGCAATGTATCGACCGGATGTTGAGATTGTGGCTATTTGTGATATTGATCCTAAAGCGATTAATATCGCTTTAAAGATGGTTTCAGACAAGGG
>JACCDG010072136.1_pt1 | contig 40078 bp, 26 predicted proteins | sample 7442471 | NCBI WGS metagenome assembly JACCDG01 (sample SAMN15323444, study PRJNA562643) | freshwater metagenome | isolation source: river surface water | place: USA:Blue River Watershed | collected 2017-08-17 | reverse complement strand
TAGCCGCCGATTTTTTCAAAAAAGAAAGCCGAAGCCCGCGCGGATTCCTCCCCAGACCCCTCCTCCGCGCGGGCGAGTCCGTCGCCCCGCCTCCTTTGCCCCAGAAAAATAGTGGCGGGGCGCATCAGGAATTTCGTTCAAAGAAAGTTCGAGCAAATGTTAGAATAACACCACCATACGAAAATTGTTCGGAATTAAATAAGCGGAGCGATTTTGCGGAAGCCAAAATCGCGCTGTCAATTTCGCTTCCGCCAAGGGCGGAAGCGGTGAATTCCCAAAGTTCCCCCCAATTGCATGAAAGATCCTGAACCAAAATATTTTCTCTACGCTCGCAAGAGCACAGAGGACGAAGACCACCAGATAATGTCTATTGAGGCACAGCTTTTTGAATTGCGAGAATATGCGCGTAGAGAAAATCTTGAAATTCTCCACGAATTTCAAGAGTCGAAAAGCGCAAAAAAGCCAGGGCGAGAATTGTTCGGCGAGATGATGACACGCATTGAGCAAGGCGAGGCAAACGGCATACTGGCGTGGCATCCTGACCGTTTGGCGAGAAACAGCGTGGACGGCGGGCGCGTCATCTATCTCGTTGATACCGAACAAATCGCTTTTTTGCGTTTTCCGACATTTTGGTTTGAGCCAACTCCGCAAGGGAAATTCATGTTGCAGGTGGCGTTCGGACAATCTAAGTATTACAGCGACAATCTTGTTGAAAATATCAATCGTGGTATCCGCCAAAAAGTCCGTCGAGGCGAGTGGTTGGTGCGCGCTCCCTTTGGCTATGTGAATAATCAGAAAACGAGAAATATCGAGCCTCATCCGACTAAATCGCGTATCGTGATAAAAGCGTTTGAAGAATACGCCAAAGGGACGCACACCCTCGGCAGTATCGCCGACTTTTTGGCGGATCATGGCGTAACCACGAAAGGAACGCCACCTGCCAAAGCTTCCGTCGCTCGTATGCTCACTAATCGCGTGTATCTCGGTTTTACCTATCACAAAGGCGAGTATTACGACGGAAGCTTTGAGCCAATTATTTCTCCGACACTGTTTGAAGCAGTCCAAAAAATGCTTGCGAAAAAGTCCCGACCTCGCGTGCAAAAACAGCCGAACAATTTTCCTTTTGCACGCTTCGCTCGGTGCGGAGAGTGCGGAAGTATGATTACGGCACAATATGCAACAAATCGTTTTGGTACGAAATATACCTACTATCGCTGTACCAAAAAGAAAGGTGTTTGTCGTCAGCCTTATCTATCATCTTCCGCACTCATTTCGCAAGCAAAAAATCTGCTTCAATCAGTGTCGCTTCCTCTTTCAGAAATTGAAAACATGGAAAAACAAATTGGCCTGTGGGAGAAAGAGTCAATTTCCGAAAGAGGAAATGTTGCCCAAAACCTTAAAACCAAACTTTCCGAGACGAAGGAGAAATTGGATAAGCTCGTTTCGCTCTACCTCGACGGCGACATTGAACGCGAAATATATTTACAACGAAAAGACCTTCTCCTTCGTCAAAAAGCAAAGTTTGAGGAAAGTTTGAAGGATTTTGGGCAACAGAGAAAAAATTGGGTCGAACCCTTGCGGAGTTTCGTTTTGTCTTTGAGAGAAGCCGTTATTTTGGAAAAAGGCAAAAACTATTTCGCGTGGAAAGAGTTTTTCCAAAAAATCGGCTCGAACCCTATTCTCAAAGACAAAACGCTTTCATGCAATTGGGGGGGACTTTGGGAATTCACCGCTTCCGCCCTTGGCGGAAGCGAAATTGACAGCGCGATTTTGGCTTCCGCAAAATCGCTCCGCTTATTTAATTCCGAACAAGTTTCGTATGGTGGACCGTACAGGACTCGAACCTGCCACCCCCGCATTGCAAATGCGGTGCTCTACCAGATGAGCTAACGGCCCAGAAATACAATAGGGAGTGTAGCCGAAAAAAGAAATTTTGTCTACTATACTATATATATGACAAAAAACGACTCACTCTATATACACGCCCTACGCAGTATCGATGGTATTGGGAATGGGACACTCGAGAAACTACTCGCGTACTTTGAGTGCGGAGAGCATATCTGGCAAGCCAGTGAATCAGAGCTGGCTCTCGTACCAAACATCGGCCCGAACAAACGATCCCTCATCCTCGCTGGCAGACGCACTCTCGATCCCGATCGGCTCTGGGAACAACTTCTCGCCCTCAACATTTCTCTCCTCACCCAAAATGACGCGAACTACCCTAAACTCCTCCGACAGATGCCAGACGCTCCCCAGACCGTGTATACACGTGGCTCGCATGATTGGTCACAGGAGGTACCGATGTTGGCTATCGTCGGTTCGCGCAAGCATTCGTCGTATGGCATGCAGGTCGCGGAACAACTCGCCTCCGACCTTACCCGATCTGGCATACTCGTCATCTCTGGATTGGCCTTTGGAATTGATTCTGTTGCCCACAAAGGCGCGCTCGAAGCTGGCGGAGAAACTATCGCTATCCTCGGTAGCGGAATTGATGACCGCATGATATCACCAGCCTCACATTTTCAATTAGCCCAAAAGATTATTGCGCACGGGGCACTCGTTTCCGAATACCCGCCGGGCACCCAGGCCAGTCAAGGCTCATTCCCCATGCGTGACCGAATTATCGCCGGACTCTGCCTCGGCACTCTCGTCATCGAAGCGCCAGAAAAAAGCGGTAGTCTCATCACCGCCCAGTGTGCCCTCGAATACAATCGCGAGGTGTTTGCTGTGCCGGGCTCTATCTTTTCACCGTATTCTCTCGGTACCAATTCCCTCATCAAACGTGGCGCCAAGCTCGTGACCGGAGTCCAAGATATTCTTGAGGAACTTCCCGCACCACAATCGCTTTCTGCGAGTGCCACGCTGCCATCAGCCGAGCAAGCAATCGGTCTTTCACCTGATGAACACACACTCCTTACCACGCTGACACATGAGCCCCTGCACATCGATCTGATCATCAAACAAACCAAGTTGCCGACCGCACAGGTAAGCACACTCCTCTCGCTCCTCGAAATAAAGGGGCTTGCCAAAAATGTCGGGGGCATGCACTATGTGAGAGTAGCTTCTTAGCTTGTAGCTACGTTAGCTTTTTTCTTTTTTTGTATGAAACTATTGATTGTTGAATCACCTTCCAAAGCCAAGACCATTGAGAAATATCTCAAAGGTGAGTACAAGGTGGTCGCATCGGTTGGTCATGTCCGTGACCTGCCCAAGAACAACAAAAAAGCCATCGATATCGAAGGTGGCTTCGTCCCGCATTATGAAATTTCTCCTGGTAAAGAAAAAGTGGTCAGCGAACTAAAATCGCTCGCCAAAAAAGCGACTGAAGTACTGCTCGCCACTGACCCCGACCGCGAAGGTGAGGCTATTGCCTGGCATGTGGCCGAAACCTGTGGACTAAAAAAACCCAAGCGCGTTCTCTTTTACGAAATTACCGAAAAGGCTGTCATCGAGGCGGTCGCTCATCCCCGAGCGCTCGATACCAACCTGCGCAAGGCACAGGAAGCACGGCGCGTACTCGACCGTTTGGTGGGCTACGATCTCTCTGGTCTCATCTGGAAAAAAGTGCGCTACGGTCTCTCAGCCGGACGGGTACAGTCACCCGCACTCCATATTCTTGCCGAACGCGAGAAAGAAATCCGGGCGTTCATACCGGATACCTATTATGTCATCACTGCTCGCTGCACTACCAAGAAACATGAGGAGCTCCTCTTTACCTGCACCAAGCAACCCGGTGACAAGCAAGAGATGGAGACTATTCTCGAGAACGCCAAACAGAAACCCTGGGAAATCGTCGAAGTGACAACTACTGAAGCGCTCCGTCGTCCCTACGCTCCGTTTACTACTTCCACTCTCCAGCAGGCAGGGAGCTCCCGTCTCGGTATGTCACCATCTCGCACTATGCGCGCGGCTCAGAAGCTCTACGAAAAAGGTGCTATCACGTACATGCGCACCGACAGCACCTCACTCTCGGAAACCGCTCTCCCCGAAATTATCGCTGCGGTCACCAAAGAATTTGGCGAAAAATACCTCACGGTGCGTCACTACAAGACCAAAAGCAAAAATGCGCAAGAAGCACACGAAGCTATCCGCCCCACTGATCCCGCCAAAAAGACGGCTGGTTTTACCGATGATGAAAAACGCCTGTACACGCTGATCCGTACACGTACGCTCGCATCGCAGATGAGCGACGCTGAAATTTTGCGGACAAAAATCATCGCCAACACCATCGACCGCACCCTTCCCAATTTCTCCCTCAACGGCTCACGTCTCCTGTTTGATGGTTGGCTCAAGCTCGACAGTGCGGCCCGGGGAGACGATGTCGAAGTCCCGGCAGTTGTCGCCTCTGATCCGCTGCACTTGGAAGAAATCTCGTCGGAAGAAAAGCAAACTGAACCACCCAAGCGCTACACCGAAGCCGGACTGGTGAAAGAGCTGGAAAAACGCGGCATCGGCCGACCGAGCACCTACGCATCGATTGTCAAAACCATTCAGGATCGTGGCTATGTCGACAAGGATGGCAAGGCACTCCTCGTCACCGATACTGGTATGGTGGTTGATGACTTTCTCTTTGAACATTTCAGTTCCATCATCGCGGAAAGTTTCACAGCTGAGATGGAGGATAAACTCGACGATATTGCCAATGGCGAACGCGAGTATGAAAAAACACTCCGAGAATTTTATACGCCGTTCACCAAACAAGTGAAGAGCAAAGACAAGATAGACAAAGTCACGAACATGGGCGATGCCCCGGAGGGCACTATCTGCCCCAAGTGTGGCAAAGACATGGTGGTCAAACTCTCCAAAAACGGAAAATTCCTCTCCTGTTCCACATTTCCGGAATGTACTGGTGCTCGCACCATCGACGGAGTAGAACTCGAGGGTCCCAAAGAAACCGGCGAGGCCTGCCCAGACTGCAAGGATGGCAAGCTCATCGAACGCGACGGGCGTTTCGGGCGTTTCATCGCCTGTTCCAATTATCCCAAGTGTAAACACATCAAGCGTGATGATAGCCTCAATCCCACCACCGGGGTACAGTGTCCGGTCTGCAAGGACGGAGAGATGGCGGAGCGACGGGGACGCTTTGGTATTTTCTACAGCTGCACCAACTACCCGAAGTGTAAAAACGCCATCAAGGCCAAACCTACCGGTAACCTCTGCCCACTGTGCCAATCCCTCATGATGGAAGGCACAAAAACAATCCCTGAACGCTGTAGCAGCAAAGCCTGTCCGAATCACAATCCACACAAATTGAACAAGTAACCTAAAGACCCATGCAAACTGCTTTGCATGGGTACTTGTTTTTGTGAGACGGAGCGATGTTTTGTCAGCAGACAAAACCGTGAGTCGGGGTCGCGGAAAACCGACCGTGAAGGGCGGTTTATCTGTGACCAAAAACAATCCCTGAACGCTGTAGCAGCAAAGCCTGTCCGAATCACAATCCACACAAATTGAACAAGTAACCTAAAGACCCATGCAAACTGCTTTGCATAGGTGCTTGTTTACAAGAAAAAAGACGTCCCGTCACTGCGGGGCGCCTTGTGTTTTTCGGACGCTTCTCGACGTGCCTACTTGGCCGGAACAGACTCCTGGCTCAAGAAATACCCACCCTTGGCCAAGTCCTCAGCCAGCAGTTGCCCCCAAGCCACTTGATCAAAAATGGTCACCCTGACCATCACAGAACCATTCGCCTTCGGACAAAAGAACAGCTTGAGCTTATGGTTTTCGTGAAAAAACCTCAGCAAGTACTCAAGGAAATCACCTTTGAAACCATGGGTCCTGCTTGCTATCTGCCACTCCTGCGACTTGGGCAATCCAGCTGGGTTGAGATCAAAAGGACTGATGACAGCACTCACCTCTTGACCATTCATCAGTCTCAAGCTGAGAGTTGCTACATAGGCGTTGCCACTCAAACCAAACTTCCTGAGATAGAAACGCGTAACAACATCCGAAGAAAGGCTCATACCTCCCTCCGACACAATATGTGCTTTCTCCAGTAACATTTAACCCCCGATATTTGTTGAACGACTCTCATTCAAGGCTTTTTCAAGCCCTGAATGAACATATCGTACACCCTAAAACTATTCTCTGTCAATCGCAGATTTCATTCAAGAAAGGTAAGCGCGGCCATAGCCGATACTCCGACGATAACGGCGGAAATCTGAAAGAGAGAGTCACGCAGCCGCGTGGTCTTTTGTAATTCCGGTATGAGGTCAGCCACAGCGATATAGATAAACCCACCAGCGGTGAGTGGAATAAAGTAAGCCGTGAGAGACGCAGCATAGTCGCCAACAGACAGAAAGAGTGCTGCACCCAAAAACGCTGAGAGGGCCGTGAGAAAATTGAGGAAAATCGCTCTCCTTTTGGTGTAGCCTGCATGCAAGAGTACCGCAAAGTCACCTACTTCCTGCGGAATTTCATGCAACACCACGGCGATGGTTGTCGCCACACCAACGGGCACACTCACCATAAAACTGGCAGCAATAATGACACCATCGAGAAAGTTATGGATGATGTCTGAAACGAGAATGAGTCTTCCGACGGGATGAATGTGTGAGCTTTCCGTGTCTTCACCGTGATGATGCCAGTGAAGAAACTTTTCCAAAACAAAGAACAATAAGATACCGGCAATAATACACAGGCTCATGACCGTACCATGACCATCAGCTAGTGCCTCAGGAATCAAATGAATGAATGAATCCCCCAAAAGTGCGCCGACCGCAACGCTGATAAATATCGGAATATACCGACGGAAAATCACTTCTCGAAAAGAAAGCAGGAAGATGCCCGTCAGAGACAAGACGCTCACGAGCGCGACGCTGGCAAAAGTAAACAAGTACACCGATGTCATATTGAAAAGTATTAACTACATAATTTACACAGACCAAAAAACTTGAGTGAATGACGAAATACCGAAGAGCCGTTTTGTTGAGCAAGCAATACTTCTTGACGCACAAGATCCGACTCATCAAAATGAATGTCTTCCACTCCATCACACTCGAGACACACAAAATGGTGATGATGCCCACGGCTGGCAAGCTCAAAGTATTGCTTGCGGTCTCCGAGAGAAAGACTCTTTACGATACCGACAGTTTCAAGCGTCTCAAGCTCCCGGTAGACCGTCGTCTTGTTCACGGATATCCCAGAACAATCAAGCTCCGTCAAAATACGGGGTACGGACAGGGGAGTGTGTGTGGCAGCAAACAACTCCAAAACAGCCCGCCGAGTCTTGGTCAGGCGGAGTCCCTTTTGTTTAATGATTTCAAAAATAGCCGATGTATTCATGGCTGCATGATAACGCAACTCAGTTGCGTTTGTCAAGAGGGGATATTCCTTGGCAAAAAAAGTCACAGTACTCCTTCGTGACGCTCTTTCTGTGGCCGCCCTCGCTTTGGAAACACACAAAGATTGCCCTCATTCATATATGTCACTATACTGAAGGTACTTTGATTTTGTGTCCTATGACCATCCTCATCCACGATGTCCTCAAGGCAGCCCCCCATCCTTTCTCCGGAGAGGCGGAGAAGCTTATCATCTCTGCTGCCGCCTTTGCCGAGGCCGCGCATCACGGCCAAAAAAGAAAATCTGGTGAGGACTATATCATCCACTCGCTGCATGTGGCCAAAAACCTGGCGGAAATTGGCATGGACGAAAAAACGATTGTCGCCGGACTCCTGCACGATGTACCAGAAGATACTACCGTCACACTGGAAGAAGTGGAGAAAAAATTCGGTAGCGAAGTTGCCCTGCTCGTCGATGGCATCACCAAGTTGGGGAAAATAAAATTGCGCGGTTCCAAGGAAGAGTACTATCTTGAAAATCTGCGTAAGATGTTTCTCGCCATGGCGCAGGATATTCGTGTCGTCATCATCAAGCTGGCTGACCGCCTCCACAACATGCGTACCCTGGAGCACCTTGCGCCCGAAAAGCAACAGCGTATTGCTCGTGAAACCATTGAGATCTACGCCCCCATCGCCAACCGCCTTGGGATTGGAGAAATCAAAGGAGAACTGGAAGACCTGTCTTTCAAGTACCTCGATCCTCTCCACTACGAAGAAACCAAAAAACTGGAAGAGACCTACCTCCATGAAGGTAAGGCCTATATGGAACGCACCATCACACACTTCCAAAATTTTCTAAAGAAAGAAAAAATCCGTATCACGGACATCAGCGGCCGCACAAAACACCTGTACCGTCTCTACCAAAAACTGAAGCGGCACGACATGGATATCACGCGTATCTATGATCTGGTTGCTATCCGTATCATTGTCCCGGAAATTGCCGACTGTTATGAGGCGCTTGGTATCATTCACCGAGAATATCGCCCCATGGTCGGTCGCATCAAAGACTATATTTCCCTTCCCAAGCCAAACGGCTACCAGTCGCTCCATACCACCATCTTTGGGCCGGATGGACGCATCCTCGAGGTACAAATCCGCACTCAAAAAATGCATGATGAGGCCGAATACGGCATCGCCGCCCACTGGCTCTACACAGAAAAATCACGTTCCATCTGGCGTCATCTTTTCTCGTCGCGCAAGGAGGCTGGAGCCCCTACCCCCAAAGAGCTGACCTGGGTGAGTCAACTGAAAGAATGGCAGAAGGAAATCGGTCGTGATGATCAGGAATTTGTCGAGGGACTCAAGATAGAGTTTTTCAAAAATCATATCTTTGCCTTTACTCCCAAGGGTGATATCATCGAGCTCCCTGAGGAAGCTACGCCGATTGATTTCGCCTATGCCATCCACAGCGAAATTGGTAACCGAGCCGTCGGCGCCAAAGCAGATGGTCGGATGGTGCCACTTGATTATCACATCATCAACGCCCAAGTCATTGAAATTTTGACCGTCAAAGAAAAGAAAAAGCCCAGCCGTGATTGGCTCGACTTTGTCAAAACCTCTTCCGCCAAATCCCACATTCGTCACGAGCTCCGGAGCAGTGAATTCGGCAAAGAATAGACTATTCTTTGGTGGCGCGCATCACTTCTTCGAGCGAGGTTACCCCCTGCACAATCTTGGAAAAACCATCCTCCACCATGGTGGCCATACCGGTTTTGCGCGCTTCTGTCTCTATTTCTTCCGTCGTTGCCTGTTGTGTCACCAATTTCCTGATATTGGTATCCATGGCGAGAACCTCGTAGATACCGTTTCGTCCTCGGTAGCCCTCACCACCACACTGATCACACCCTACCGGTTTGTAAAAAGAAATATCCTCCCAGGTCTTGGCCTCTCCCACGAATTTCTTACTCTCGGGTGCTTTTTTCAGATAGGTAAACACACTCTCGATATCATAGGATTTGGAGAGCGACTCCACTTCTTTCTTTTCCAACTTGTACTCCGCCCGACATTCCGGACACAAGCGACGCACCAGACGCTGAGCAATGATGACGTTTACTGTAGAAGCAATGAGAAACGGCTCCGCCCCCATATCGAGCATACGTGGCAAAGTAGCGGCTGCCGAGTTGGTGTGGAGCGTCGAAAGCACCAGGTGTCCCGTCATGGCAGCGTGCATGGCAATTTCCAGCGTTTCTTGATCGCGAATTTCTCCCACCATGATAATATCCGGATCCTGACGAAGGAGCGCCCGGAGCGCGGCAGCAAAGGTCATTCCGATCTTCGGACTGATCTGTGTTTGGTTAACGCGAGGCATGCGATATTCCACCGGATCCTCAACCGTCGAAATATTAACTTCTGTCGTATTCAAAATGTCCATGACGGTATAGAGGGTGGTCGTCTTTCCGGACCCGGTCGGTCCCGTCACCAAGATCATACCGTTTGGTTTATTGATTTCCCGGTGTACTGCTTCAAGTGCTTGACCGTTCAAGCCCATTTTTTCGAGCGTCAATCCTTTACTCGATTCATCAAGCAAACGCATCACGATCTTTTCACCGTCAAACACCGGCAAAATACTGACACGAAACGAAATTTTGTAGTCATCCTTTTCTATCTTGAAACGACCATCCTGTGGCAAACGATGTTCATCCAATTTCAGATTGGAAAGCACCTTGATACGCGCTACAATCCCGAGTGCAATATCTTTGGGCAAGGTCATGGCGTCATGGAGTACACCGTCGATGCGATAGCGCACGTGCACTTCCTTTTCTTCCGGTTCAATATGAATATCGCTCGCGGACTGCAGAATGGCATGCTTGAGGAGCGTATCCACCACCCGAATCACCGGTAGTCCCGCAGCGACCTGCTCCAGGTTTTGACCGTCATCTCCGTCACTTTCCGGTTTGATATCTGCCGTCAAAATATCTCCGAATTCCGCTTCGAGACTCTTGCCATACTGACGGAGCACGCCCTGGATGCTTTCCCGACTGGTCAGACAGGGAATAATCTTGAGACCGGTCTTTTTCTTGATAAAATCAATCGTCTGCAAGTCATCCGGATTGAGCATGGCCACCTTCAAATTGGCACCACTCTTTTCGAAAGAAACGATATTGTATTTTTTGGCAATCAGTTCCGGTACAATCTGTAAAATTTCAATTGGCACCGCCTCCTTGGCCAAATCAACAAAAGGAAAGCCAAGAATATAGGCGTAGGTTTTTTGCAGCTCCGCTTCCTTGATCAAATTTTGTTCCAAAAGAAGCGCACCAAGGTCCTTCCCCTCCTTGACCGCCACAGCCACCGCTTCGGCCAATTTTTCTTTTGGCACCAAGCTTGAATCAAGGAGAAATTGCTCCAGTTGTTTGAGTTCAATGCGCATAGGAGATGAGCACCATGTCGATATGTCACCCTGACATACACTGTCACATTGTGCTGTTTTATATTTGTGTTCTTACCCCAAGTATACCATAGGGAAAGAAGCGAAAAAAGAAAAAACCTTTGAGGCGAGCTCACCCCAAAGGAAAAAGAAAAACCGATGCACTTCACCACACTGTGACAAACAACATGTTCTCCGGGCACAGATGCCCACCATCCGACTCTTTTTTCGGCAAGGATAAATTCCACCGACGGGTATTCACTGCCACATAGTGGCTGAGCTGCACCAGCCGACTAACTTGCCCGACTTGATTGGGAGCACCAGGAGTTGGACCTGGTTGCGAAATCCCGGCGTTCCCAAGCCGTAACAGTACGCCCACGTCGTTCATCGGAACCAATGGTTGTTGCATGTCTGCCCAACCAAGGGCCAAATCCCGTAATCGATAGTAGGGTACCACCTGGGGTTTTTTCCCAGGCCCTTGGTATCGCGGAAAAAGCCTGTAGACATCACTCCACGCGAGAGGCGTCTGCATCCTCCAGACATACACCGCTTGCTTGGGGATATCGCCAAGCAGCACTTCACCCAAGCTGCTCAGTACTTCTCCGCGAAATCCTCCGCTCAAATCCACACGAGAATGAGGGTCCGGATGATGCGACCAAAGATCGAAATACCTGCCCGGGTAGATCTTGCACATTTCGGCCGTCCCACTCGGCACGCGGATCTCAGGAAGCAGGGTGGCACTGATGCATTCAAAGCCTCCCTGAGGGGAAGGAATCAGGATAGTCATCGAGTCTTCTCCTTCGCCTAACACAATGAACTCCGTCACTCGTATATCGAGTGGCTTGGGGCGGTTTCCCCAAAACACTTTCACTCTATCTTACTTTTGTTTCCTTGGCAATATAAAATAGAGGCTTACTTAAGCCTCTATTTTAGTGCGATGCTATCCGTCGACGAGCTCAGGGGAGATTATTGAGATTTCAAAAATCTACATCATCCCGGGCATTCCCATACCTGGCATACCGGCAGCGCCTGGGGCATCGGATTTTTCTTCTTCGACAATAGCTGCCTCTGTGGTAAGGAGGAGCGCCGCGACCGAGACAGCATTTTCAAGTGCGGTGCGTGTCACCTTGAGCGGATCGATGATACCGGTCTTGATCATATCTTCCTCGTATGCCCCCAAGAGCACGTTGTAGCCACTGTAGGCCATCTTGTTGGTTGAAACCCGATCAAAGACCACCTGCTCGGGCTGTCCGGCATTTTTCACCATCTGCATCAACGGTTCGTTGACAGCGGACAAAACCGCGAGGTACCCCGCTTTGAAATCAGTGGCAGCAGGATCGGTAAATTCTTTCCGTTTCCGGAATGCCTCCAGTGCTTTTCCGGATGCCTTGACGAGCGCTGTTCCACCACCAGCTACGATACCTTCTTCGATAGCTGCTTTGGTGGCCGCTACCGCATCCTCCATCTTGTGCTTCATATAGGTGAGTTCTGTTTCTGTCGCTGCACCCACCCGGATGACCGCAACGCCACCAGACAATTTGGCCATGCGCTTTCGAAGTTTTTCTTTTTCGTACTCATTTTTGGCCTTTCCAATAAGCGCCTTGATCTCAGACACCCGATCCTCAAGCGCCTTCTTCTTTCCTTTACCACCAACGATAGTCGTGTCCTCCTTGGTCGCTATCACTTTCGAAGCGGTCCCGAGCATAGCAAGGGTTGTAGCCTCGAGTTTCATGCCCTTATCCTGTGAAATGACCTGAGCGCCCGTCAAAAGAGCGATATCTTCCAGCATAGCCTTCTTGGTATCACCAAATTCCGGAGCCTTAAGCGCAAGGACATTGAGTACGCCACGAATCTTATTGACCACGAGCGTGGCAAGCGCCTCACCATCCACATCATCCGCAATGATGACAATGTCTTTTTTGCCCGTCTTCGCCAGTTCATTGAGCACGGGGACGATTTCGGCAATGGCAGAAATTTTTCGATCCGTAATCAAAATGGCCGGCTGCGAGAGAACAGCGGTCTGATCTTCCGTATCCGTCATGAAGTAGGGAGAGATGAAACCCTTGTCAAAATTCATCCCCTCCACGATTTCCTTGGAAAGACCGAAGGTCTGTGACTCTTCTGTTGTCACCACACCATCCTTACCAACAATGTCCATCACCTCAGCAATCAGATTGCCCATTTCGGCAGATTCCGCCGAAATAGTGGCTACCTGAGCGATTTCTTTTTTAGCATTGATCAGCTCGCGACTCTGCTTCAGATATTCAATCAAGTCACTCTTGGCCTGTTCCATGCCATGACGCGCATTGACCGGGTTGGCACCAGCCTCCACCGCTCGTAGTCCATCACGTACCAACGCCTGGGTAATAACCGTCGCCGTCGTCGTCCCGTCCCCTGCTACATCATTCGTTTTTTCGGCTACCTGCTTGATCAGACTGGCTCCCAAATTTTCCAGTTTATCAGCGAGTTCAATTTCTTTGGCAATAGACACACCATCGTTCGTGATAGTCGGGCCGCCATAGCTCTTGCCCAAAATGACATTACGACCCTTTGGACCAAGTGTCACTTTGACAGCATCGGCTACCTGATCAATCCCGGATTTGATTTTTTTGCGCGCCTCTTCCCCGTAAGAAATGTGTTTGGACATATGCTTGCATTGTTTTACTCCCTCATTGTTTCATGGTGAGTATTCCAAAAAAGCAATAGGGGCATAAAACCATTTAATTCATTAGCACTCTCTATTTTAGAGTGCTAGAGTACAATCGTCAAGACGCCAAAAAAGCACTGCCGAAAACCCCTTTCGATCCCGTAGCGAAGAGTGTCTCAGCACGACTTGGCCAAGCGCTCAACGCCAATAAAGTACAGTATTCGCTTTTTATTATCCAGTACGGGAGTCACTCGAACTTCCGCTTGATAGACCACGCCATCTTTTCGCTTGTTTGTGACTACGCCCTCAAATGGCTTCTTCTGCAGACGGATGGTGTTCCAAAATTCATCATAAAACTCCCGGGACATCTGTCGTCCCCAGAGAGCCGGGGTTTTTCCCTGCATTTCAATCCGAGAGAAGCCGGTTAATTTTTCCGCTGCCGTGTTCGCGTATAAAATCTTACCGTCAGAATCAGTGATAATCATGTGATCAAAACTTTGGTCAAGCGCCACTCGAAATTTCGCCACCTCATTCCAGGTGACATCGGCCAATTCGTCAGACTGCCGCACTTTTTCAATGGCGCCTGCCATGACCGTTGCCAGGTACGAAAAGTCTTCAAGATCTCCTTTTTCGGCACCACCCGAATGGAGCGCGTTGACCTGTCGCACCGTCTGTCGAATATTTTCAATACGACGCACCAAAAATACTTCGATACACAGAAGGAGCAAGCTCAGGTAAACGAGAAATCCCGGAAAAAGAGTGCCCAAGGTTCGAATAATCGTTGAATGCCCACCATCAATAATTTCGGACGGGAATGATATTCCAAGAATAAGCGAAGGGTTACCGAAAATATTATCCATTAAAACTTCTCCCCGAACAGAGCCCTGATCGAAAGTAACCGTCGGAACACCGCGCCGTAATGCTTCTCCTTCGCTCTGCTGTCGAGTAAATCCATACGAATCAAACGAGACACTCATACCGGAAAGACGGTTCAACTCATCAATATACTGATCATCAATGTACCGAGCAAAAATAAGTGTGCCCCTTCTTGCGCCCCTGCCATCACTGGTCGTAATCGGTTGAGCGGTAATTAACAACAAATGTTCCGGCGTTACCAACACCCCCTTCTTTTCAGCAATAAGCTCATCAAAATCAAGCAGAGCACTCTCCCCGGTAAAGACTTTCATAAATTCTTCCGGAATGACACGAGCGCTCAAATCACCGGAATACACCTGCTTGCCATAGACGAGCTCGCCGGCATTATTGACGAATGCAATCATGTCTATTTCAATCAATTTCAATGATTCATCATTCATATTCGAGAGAATGAAGGCATCATTTTTTTCTGCCACAAATTGATAGGCATCATCCCAGCGTGCCCAGTCCGCCTGTTTGACGACTTGATTTTCCAGTTCGTTCTCAACAAGACGACCCAGCATAGAAAGACGATTCTTGGCATCAGCGGCCTGAAGCGAACGAAGCATTGCTTCTCCGGAAAACCAAAAATAAACACACAGGGCACCGAAGGCGAGGAGAGCTGTCACTATAATACTTGAGTATATTTTGCTTCGAAAAGAAAGCTTCATAGAGTGAAAATCAAATAAATATCAACGTGGACACTGAGATAAAAGCGCTTTTAGGATATCATGAGCGGTTACGATACCCAGAAGCGTATTGTTCTCATCAGTCACGGGAATAGTATTAAAACTCTTCTCAACACAGATACATCCGGCCTCCTCAACAGACAGTGTTGGCAATATTGAAATGCAGGGAGCGGTCATAATATCACCTACCGAAATCTGAGAAAGAGATTTTCCTTCGACAGTATTTTTTTTCATTGATAGTCTTCCCGCCAAATACGAGACCATAGAAACGGGACTCGAGCGGCCATAAAAAAAGTCTCCCTCTGCCACGATTCCCTGAAGCTCAAACAATTCGTTCACTATCGGAACCGCATGAATCTTATTTTGCGTAATCAAATCAGCCACCGCCTGAGCAGAACTCCCGGGCTTCACTGAGATAATATTGGTCGACATGATATCACGAACCTGCATAGACATATTCACAATACTTATTTATAGTACCATAATTTTTTATTCATACCGGAGAGCATTTAACGCAGAAATACTCGTCGCACGTCGCGCCGGATAAATCCCTGTTACGATACCCACAATGAGGGAAAAAATAAGAATAGCAACAATGAATGATGGTGGGATATATGAAACATCAATAGTGCCAGCACCCTTGAAGATAGCGAGAAGCGAGAGGCCGGCACCAAGAGCCTTGCCCCCAATCAACCCGACGAGAAGACCCAGAATACCACCAAAAAAAGCCATCACCATCGATTCGGTCAAGAAGAGTTCCTGTACCTCTACCGACTTCATCCCAATAGCCTTCATAAGACCGACTTCACGAGTACGCTCGAGGAGCGATACGGTAAGGGTATTGAACATTCCAAGTGCTGCCACACCAAGAGCCACCATACCCAAAAGACCCAAAATGATACGAGCACTCGCAAAAAAGGAATTGATTTGACTCACCGTATCTGCTACCGAAGTAGTGACGTACCCCATACCCTCTACCTGCTTCCTGACATCAGTGAGTACCTCCTGACTTGCCGCTGTTATTTTGACCTGAGAATAATATTCAATGCCCAAGCCACGCAGATCAATAAATGGCACGTAGAAAATAGGGCTTTTGTCTTCAGGAATAACAGCGACAATCGTATAGTCAGCCGAGACTGACTCAACTTTTTTTTGACTATTTGATAAAAGACTGCTCGTTATAACAAAACTGGTATTGAAGGTTTGCCCGACTGCCGTTGCTTCATCAATCGAAAGAATGCGCAGCATGGCTCGACTGACCACTGCTTCACGGGTCGCGCTTGAAGAAAGAGCTACTCGCTCTACTGCCGTTTCGGATGGTGCATCACCTTCACCCTCGACTTCCACCCAGCCATCACCAGAATCCTTAACATTCAGCGTGGGGAGCGTCCCTCCTCCCTGGGAGAGTTCGGCTCGCTCTTTATCCGTCGGCTCACGAAGCACGAGCCAATCATCCGTCACGGCAAAATAGCCCTGCTTCACTACCGGGTCATTGTTTTCATCGCGCAAGAGGAGATACGCACCGCCGACACAGTCTGCCTCTGCTTCGGAGCATGAAGCCTCATCAAAGACAGAAAAACTTGCTCGCACCCATTTTCCCAGCGCCTTACCATTCGCATCGTTGGCCGCATTCCCAAATTCATCCTGAGCCGTATAGCTGCCACCCCAGACCAGGGCTCCAAATACCTCCGTAGTTTCTATTTTTCCATACCCAAGAAGCGCTGACTCCGAATCAGGGCTTTCTCTGAGACGCACCCAATTCAAGCCTTTACCGGAAAAAGAAATATCACCGATGATATCACCTGATTTCTTGGGAATCTCCCGTTTCGGCGCCACACTTTCACTCCCCTCAGACGGAAGAACCAGATCGTTATTCTCAAAAAACTTCCCCTGCACCGGTCGAATAGCCGACTGCGCGAGGTACTCACCCGTCACTCCGTACACTGCCATATCAGAGATTGAATTCTGGTAGTTCACCCGACCAACCACCCCAATGAGGGGCGCTACCGTCCGCACATTGGGAATTTGAGTGAAATCGTTCAGCGTATCATCACTTATCTTAATCTTGCCACCTGGCTGAAGCGAGACGTCAGCCTGCTGCATCTCTTCAAGTTTAGCCACCTGTGAAATCACCAGGCGCTGGAGTCCGTAGCCGATAGAGACAAGAAATACAATCGATCCAATACCGATAGCCATACCACCAATGGTGACAGCCGTACGAGTCTTCTTTCCCTTCATGTTACGGATGGCAATTTCGATCAGGTTGATTTTGTCTATACTTTCACCGCTCGCTGTATGGAAGAGGCGAAAGAGGCGACTTGAAAAGCGTGAAAAGAGTATTTCCGACGGCGTTCCCATGGCATCCGCATCTTGATTGGAACTGTGCTTCTCGCGCCACAATAATCGGAAGTACCAAATATGAAAGGCAATCTTGGCAAAAATATACACCAAGATGAGAAGAATAAACATGAAAATACGCATGAAGCTGTATCGGAAAAAGTCTCCGGCTCGACGGAAGGCACCCATAACACCCCAGTGACGTGGCACCGATGTGACTTCACTCGTAACGAGTGCCGGCACTTGTGATTCCGTTTTCTTGAATGGCCAAAATTTCATACGCTATTTTTTATCAAGCACGCTCAAATCAGCTTTTTTGTACGTCAGTTTTGACTCAAGAATATCTTTTTCCCCATCACGGTAAACACCCTCGATCCGACCATCCTTCATATTCAGTGCGGTCTTAGAATAACGAATGTACTCGAGGTCATGAGTCACCATAATAATAGTCTTACCCATGTTGTTCAGATCGTTTAAGAGATACATGAGATTCTGACCCGCTTCATAGTCAAGATTACCGGTTGGCTCATCAGCCACCAGAACTTCAGGATCGGTGATAATAGCTCGCGCCACCGACACACGCTGTTGTTGTCCTCCAGACAGCTCCATCGGGTGGTAGTGCGCCCAATTCTCCATCTTCATGAGTTTGAGCGTCTCGTAGGCTTTTTCCAGACATTCCGTTTTTTCCTTTCCGAGGAGCATGAGCGGAAAGGCGACATTTTCCAGAACCGAAAGTGATTTCACCCAGTTTGACTGCTGATAAACCATACCGATATGGTGTTTGCGGAACTGCGCCCGATCGTCTTCATTCCGACCGGCGTACATATCTTCACCAAGAAAAGTTATCGTTCCTTTGGTCGGCGGTTCCAACCCGAGAAGAATATGCAGGAGCGTTGATTTGCCACAACCAGAAGATCCGAAAAGAACCGCGAAGTCCCCACGAGTCACCGAAAAAGTCACCCCCTTCAAAACCAGAACCATCTGCGTCCCGATATCAAATGCCTTGATCACCCCTTCTGCTCGGATAATCTCCTCTCCGAGACCAGCGATGGGTACTGTTGAATGAGCAAGGGGTGTTGTTGCTATCGGTTCAGGCGTTGGCGCAGGATCAGAAACAACCGGAGCCGGAGCCGGGGTTGGTGGAGCTACCTTGGTTGATGATATCCGCTTTCGCGGGAGAGGAGAGGCCATGATGGTTTGTATTTTATTGTCCGAGAATAGAGCGGAGACTTGTGATGACAAGGTCTAAGGCATTCGCCGTCGCCTTGGGCGTGATGGCTACGGTATCGATAGAATTTCCAACATTCCCAGCCTTATCTCTCGAAACAATCCGAAGGTGATACACCTTTGATGGAGTAAGTCCGGAGATGATAACCGTGTGATTGGTCACTAATCCGGTATCTTCCTGAGACTTCTGAGCATACGTTGATCCGGTACCCTCTCCATATTCTACCTGAGAAGTTGATTGTTCGTCAGTAGTCCATGAAACGACGAGCTGTGCCTCAGCCTCCGCCTCGGCTCCATCTCCCCCACGAGTTGAGACCGTTCCTTCCACATTCACCTCAGAGACCTGTGGTGCCCGAGTGTCAGTCGCAGTCGTAAAGCGCTGCGGATCGCTCTCAGCTTCGTTGCCCGCTCGATCACGACCCTTCACGATAAGCACATAGGGCGTCTGCGGCAAGAGATTTCGGACAAGCACTCGATGCTCCCCCTTTTGAAGTTTGACAGTAACCTCATCCAGAAGTTCCTCGGGCTTCCCCTCTGGATAATAGCTCACGATAGATGAGGTATCCGTATTGGTCGACCAAGTAACAAGGACGATAGTCTGCGCCGACCCTCTCACTTGTTGAATGCGAACGTTTGAGATTTTTGGTCGCGGAAGTGTTTCAAATGAAAGTGTACTCCCATCGTACTCCTCTTCTTCCGTATCGAGCGTGTTGATCTTGTAGTAATACTTGGTGCCATCAAGCAGATTATCAAGTGTGACATTGTACGTTGTTTTCGTGGTTGATGTAGCAACTTCTTTGATGCTTCCAAAAGTCGCCGTCGTACCATAATAAATTTTTACCGAACTCGCTGCTTCGACAGTAAACTCGAGTACAGCATCCGTAAGACCCGCAGTCTTCAGCACCGGATCAGTAACGGTTGGGGCCGGTGCCGTCTCGAAACTATCCTCCGTTGAAACACCTGTGTTTCCATCTTCATCCGTCCACTTGGTTTTAAAGTAATATTTGGTTCCTGGCGACAAGTTCGACAACTTGATTTCATGGTCAGTTAACTGATCTGAATTACTCGGCTCTTCATTGAAGTATGATCGGGCGCTTTTTCCGTACTGTATCTTGCTGTCCGATGTCCGATCAGTGCTCCAGGTGATAGTGGCAGAACGAGTGGTAATAGCAGACACCTTCGGTTCAGAAGACAGCTCCGCTGCAGACGTAAAACGACCACTTGGCAACAACTCAACAGCCGCACTAAACGAACCACAGTTGTGGACATTGTCACAAGCCCTCACCTTGTAGTAATACGTCGTCTGATTGAGTCCCGTATCAACAAAAGCGATACCGGTCGTAGCAGCCGAGTAGGTATAGGTTGTTCCATCGGTTGAACGATAGATTTCATAGTCTTCTACGGTTCCTGAAGAAGGCGGTTCCCAAGAGAGGGCGATCTTCCATGAACTCGTACTCTTCACTGAAACATCAGCAATTTCAGTGTTGAGCGGAATACCAGGCGCACTCGTGTTGGCGGTAAACGTGACACTGTCATAGGCTCCATAGTTAATTGCTCCGCCGACACTATCGGCATTCTTTGCTACCACATAAAAGGTATTTGTCCCCACCTGAGTAGCAAACGCTGATGCTGAAAGCGACGTGGCTCCGGCGGATGTAAAACTGCACGTGATTTCCGATGGGAGCGTATTGATGGTGTAGCAGTAGGTAAGATCGGAAGCATCACCCGAGTAGCTTGACGGTGGGTCCCAAGAAAACGCAAACGCATTCGCCGTGTTGGTCGAGGGCGAGACATCGACATTTTGTGGCGCCGTCGGACCACTCCCTGCATAATAAAAGGCGACCTGAACATTGATGCTGGCCACATTGCCGGCGTTATCCAAGGTTCTGAGATAAAAGAAGTTCTCACCCGTTTGATAGGCAGCCCCCGGCAAGTTGACACTGGTACTCGACGTCGTAGCAGACCAGCTCCCCGGATTGACTGACGCCCCTACCTGGTACTGGTATCCGGCCACTCCGGAGGCCGCATCACTCGCGGTGTTCGTCCAGAAAAAGGTAAAGTCATTCGTCGGCGAATATCCGGTTGGCGCCACCGTCACACCGGTTGGATTTTGCGGTCCGGTACTATCGAGCTTGTAAATAAACGCCTCATAAATCGAACTGGTATTTTGTGCATTATCCCGCGCTCGCACGCGCAGATAGTACGTCTGCCCGCTCGTCATACTGGCTGGCTCATACGTACTTGCCACCTGAAAGACTCCTGCTGTCGATGGATCAGCGGTATTGTCGGTTCCAAAATACACATAATACCCACCAACACCCGAACCACCCACATCACTTGCGCCACTCCAACTAAAATACGGTGTCGTATACGGATACCACGTATTGGTCGTCAGTGACGTCAAACCACCATCTTCATTGAGAGCGGTCAGCGCACTCGGTGCAACCGGAGCCACCACGTCAGAAGTCGATTCCATAATCACTTCGTTCAGCGTTACCAGCTGATTGCCATCGCCCAAAAAAATTGCCTGCCACAAAAATCCATCGTCTGTTACGGAAAAGGTTGGGATATTGGTATTGATATCAGCTTTGGTATTTGCCTCAGTAAAACCCGATGAAACTACCCAGGCAGCGCCATCCCAGTACTTCCACGTAGAGCCGCCATCATCCGAAAGACGATACGTCATCGCACCACCGTTAACAGTCTCGGTAGCAGCAAACGTATCCCAGGATTTAATACCAGACAAACGGACAGCCGCTGATGGTCGAAGCGCCACACGAGTACTGGTATACGGTGTCGTATTGAACGACGTACGAGCGATATTGCTGATACGCACTTCATCAAGCATGCCCGTGAACGACGATGGTGCGCGCCCAGAGACCGTCGATCCGGCCTGTGTGCCCAAAAGAAGCGGGTGGACGGTATCAGACATTGTGGCTGTCGTTGCCACACTCGTATCTTCAACACCATCAATGGAGAGTACTATTTCAGTGCCGTCATACGTCACGGCAATATGATGCCAGTCGGTATCCTGACTGGTGGCCGTTGATTCAAGCACAATATTGCTACCATATGCCCAAATAGTAGCATCGCTATTGGCCGTAAATCCTGATCCAGCGTAGAGCCGTCCCTTATACACCGCCATGGAACCGATGCGTTCAACAATATTGGTCCAACCAGAGTTGGCACTGTCTCCACCGATGCGAGTCCAGGTGCTCGTATTGTAGCGCCAGACCTCACCTTCTCCCGTACCATCACCCAAGCTTACCATCAGATCACCATTATAAGTCACGAGTGACTTGATACGTTCATAGAGCGTATCAGTCCAACTCCCATTCAACCCGTCGCCAGCAATAGCCACGCCTCCCCAGTTGGTTCCATTCCACTTCCAAAGTTCTGCGTCACCCGTACTCGCTCCCAGTCCAGCATAGAGCTCTCCTCGATACCAGGTCAGCGCTGTGACTTCTTCATAGGTAGCATTAGCCCAGCTTGAATTTACCGTATCACCACCAAGTTTCGTCCAACCAGTGGTCTGTGTACATGCTACTGCCGTATCACAGCTCCACACTTCCGCATCACCCGCGCTTGACCCGAGACCAATATACAAACTCGTCCCACGTACCGCCATGCTCCACACTGCCTCAAACGTTGTATTATTCCAACTCTGACCACCGGCACCAGTGGCATCGCCTCCCCGAAAGGTCCAACCGGCGGTTGTGGTACACGAAACAGCTAAATCACACGTCCAGAGTTCACCATCACCGGCGGCGGTCCCCTGCAGTCCCGCATAGAGCGTCGAACCGATAACTGTCAGAGCCGTCACTGAGCGCTTCGTTCCCACAGCCCACGACTGGCCACCGGCACCTGTACCGTCACCACCGATTTTGGTCCACGTGGTTCCGTTCCAACTCCAGACTTCAGCATCACCAGCCGTCCCACCGCCAATACCCACCACAAGCGTCCCATTATACCCTGTCATCGATGTGACCGACCGATACGTCACCGTGGAAAGCGTCGGGTGTCCATACGCCCAAGAACTATTGATACCCTGACCACCAATCATGGTCCAGTTGGTACCATCATATTCCCAAACAGTGGCGTTCCCATTGGATGTTGCAGCTGCTTGATCATCCCCCGTTCCAGCATACAACGTGCCACCGACTGTGGTCATAGAAACAACTCCGTTCAATCCATACACACCCCAACTGGTGTTTAGGTAGTCACCAGCCACTCTGGTCCAGCCAGCCGTATTATTACAAGTAGCCGCCGTATTACAGGTCCACACTTCAGCACCAGAAGTTCCGGCAGATGAACTCGCCCCGACAAACAAATTAGTACCAATGAGTGCAAGACTCGATGCATACAAAAACGATGCCCCGGTTGCATTGCCCCAAGATTGTCCACTAATACCCGTGCCATCGCCACCGAGTTTCGTCCATGCTGGTGCCGTATCACAAGTGGTACACTTCCACACTTCAGCGTCACCGGCGCTATCACCGAGACCAGCATAGACCGTCGTGCCACTGGCCAAGAGTGACCAGACGCGCTCATAGTTTCCTGCAGCCGTCCAACTTGCCGTTGATCCGATACTGTCTCCACCCACCTGGGTCCAGCCAGAAGTCGTCGTACACGTCCCACCAAGATCACAGCGCCAGACTTCGGCTTCGGTAGCTGTCGCACCAAGACCAGCATAAATAACCGTTCCACTAGAGGTCAGAGAGCGTACTTCGTCATAAGCGACTGTCCACGATTGACCCGCACTTCCCGTCGCATCACCACCACGCTTGGTCCAGCCAGAAGTCGTCGTACACGATGCCGTGGCGCAGGTCCACAACTCTGCGTCCCCACCGCTGGTTCCAAGACCTACCGCCAGTGTCGTACCATTGACGATAATCATGGAAGCCACTTCTTCGTAGTTGGCCGCCCACGACTGACCGCCAGCCCCCGTACCATCGCCACCAATCTTGGCCCAAGCTGGAGAAGAATCACAGTTGGTACAACGCCAGACTTCGGCATCACTGGCCGTTGTTCCTAGACCTGCATAGAGAGTGGTGCCATCTGCGACCATCGTCGTCACGCGTTCATACGGTCCAGGAGCCACAATCAGCCAGCTCGAATTCACCGTATCGCCACCGACTTTCGTCCAAGCAGAACCATTGTAGCGCCAGACTTCCGCTTCACCGGAACTATTACCGATACCAGTGTAAATATTGGTGCCGTCCGAAACAATCGATGAAGCATCTTCGTAAAAACCATCAGCCCAGCTCGAGTTGAGTCCATCACCACCGATTTTTGACCACACGGGTGCTGTTGCACAGTCAGTACACTTCCACACTTCCGCATCGCCGGTCACGGTCGTTCCGGTGGTAATACTACCAAGCGCCACATATATATCGCTTCCCACCACTACTTGATTCCATACAAAGTTCTTACCGTTTGCATCCCAACTCTGATTCGTTTCGGTATTAATCGAAACGCCGTTGTTGTTGAGCATATCCGGACCAGCCACCTGCGCCCAACTGTTGGCTGACGAAGGCGCCATTTCAAACACCACTTTGCCCGTTTCATTATCGTAGTACATCTGGTACGGGCCCTTGTCGAGAATACCCTGACGATTCCGATTGGATGTTGCACTAAATGATGTGTTAAATTTCGTCCACGCCTCTATCGTAAAATCACCCGTCAGAGAAAGCGAGCTCGAATCAGCCGCCGTCAGTGATGCCGTCGAGCCATTAAACGCAAGGCCATTATTGAGACTCCCTGCCGAGTACGATCCATTGGTCACCGTACCCGTATTTCCATTGACCGAACTATCCGTAGCATTGCCACTTGATTCATCCAGATGATACAACGCGGCCGTGTTCCCATCCGTGGCATAATTTTGCACCTTGAGCCGTGCCGTCCCACCGGTTACCTCGACCAGATTCGCGTCAGACGGTATGTAATCACCAGAGACTGCGAAATCCCATGTGTCAGTCGTATCAGCCGCCAAGATTTTTGGAATCACTCCGGAAAGCGTCATATAAAAACCGGCGAGCGCTCCCACAGAGAGAAACATCAGGCTCAACAGGTTAAATTGCCAACGAAAAATAAGCACTTTCTTGCCAAAAAAGTGCTTGAAAAACATGACCATTGACCCCTTTTGTTTTTGTAATCCAGATGACGGCATGATCCCCCACTTTATCGCTCAATTCCAACAAAAAACTCGCCTGATGAGACGAGTTTATTATACCACGAAACAAACTTTTTTCTTACTAAATTTTAAAGATAATCACGTCGCCATCCTGCACGATATAATCGCGCCCTTCGAGACGCAGTGTGCCGAGGTCACGAGCGGCACTCCATGAACCGGCTTCCAAAAGTTTCGTCCAGTGGATGATTTCCGCCCGGATAAATTTTTCTTCAAAGTCACCATGAATCGCGGCGCCGGCCTGGGGTGCTGTCGAACCCACTCGAATAGTCCACGCGCGCGTCTCCATTTCTCCCGTCGTAAAGTACGTCATCAGTCCCAACAGGGCATAGGCCTTTTTGGCCAAGTCACCCAAATGTGACACCAGACCCATTTCCGCCATTTCCTCGGCGCTCATTTCGATCAACTCTTCTTCGATTTTAATATCAAGCTTCACGTGCGGCCGCTCCTCAAGTTCCGGCGACAGCGTCACATCGATGTCGGACACATTGTAGACATAGAGAAAGGGTTTGGTCGTGAGAAGCTGCAGCTCCTTGGCTATTTTCTTTTCTTCGTCAGAGAGCATCGCAATAAGGGCATGCGGTAAACGCACGGCCTGAAACTCCGCCTCCAATTTCTCGAGAACCGCCATCTCAAGTACCGCCTCTTTTTTTCCCGCCCGCGCTTCCTTGATAGTCTTCAGCTTGCGCTTGGTCACGGTTTCGAGGTCAGCCAGCATGAGCTCAGTATTGATAATCTCAATATCCTCTTTTGGTTCCACGCGATTGTGAACATGGATGATATCGGGATTTTCAAAGACCCGTACTACTTCCACGATAGCATCCACTTCGCGAATATTTTGCAAAAATTTGTTTCCCAGTCCCTCACCCGTACTGGCACCCTTGACCAGTCCAGCAATATCCACAAATTCAATGACAGCCGGGATGAGCTTCTTGCTCCCGGACAAGTGTGACAACTTGGCCAAGCGACCATCTGGTACCTCAACAATACCGACATTGGGCTCGATAGTGCAAAACGGGTAGTTGTTGATATCCACTTGTTTGCGAGTGAGCGCCTTGAACAACGTGGATTTCCCCACGTTTGGCAGCCCGACGATTCCAACTTTGAGCGACATAGAAAACAGCGGTTAGCGATTAGGGACTAGGGTTTAGAAAAACCCAGAAGTAATACCTCATTCTTCCAGAAAAAAGCCTTATGGTCAATCCCTTAATTTTACTTCCTAGACCCTTTAGACTCTTCTTTTCCTCCCCGCTTTCTTTCTGCCGAACATCCCTGACTCACTTCATCGAACAGGGAGCTGTCTTGTACCAGGGTGTCAATCACGCTCGACTGTTACCGATACGCTCATCACGGATGTTACCGGCAGAAACCGGGAGTTCAGAAAAGAAAAGACTAAAGTATCGCTCTCAAAATTTTTGTAAAAAGAAAAAGCGCCCCCTCGTCGAACGAGTGAGGCGCGTGTGGCGCATTGGCCGCCTGAGTCGACTGTGGCAAGTAGTCGATTACTTCTTGGTACAGAATGGGACCCCGTACCTGACCTTGCCAGTGGCAGGAACGAAGGAGACTCCAGGTCCAGCCGTCCAGAAAGCCGACGGAATCACACCCCCAGTCACCGGATCGATACTGGACAAGCTACCCCAGCCCAGACCATATCCATCGGCACCGAAGTCATAAACGACCTTGTCGGCCGGACCAGAACCGAGGTACGCCGTGATATTGACCTCATCGGCACAGTCCAGATTGGCGAACTTCACGATGAAGCGACCGTCCACCTTCTGAAGCCAGGCCATCTTGACCGACGGCGAAATCACATCGCCTGCGGCCGTTTTTCGTCCCTCACCGAGCCCCCAACCGTCCTTGTAGTCCTTACCGGCATGACTGCCGTTCAGAACAAAGGCGTACACCTTTGACCGGTCGGCTAAGTCAAATACGGCAGACACGTTCGTCTTGACGCCGTTCACGATGACGTCTCTGGAAACACCGCCAACGAAGTCAGAACCGAAATCCCAGACGAGAGAAGCTGTTCCGTCAGGTTCACGCACAGCGGTGATCTTGGCAGGAGTGAACCCGCCGTACTCGATACCGCAGGCCGGATTGACCTTGGCACCGAGACCTGTGAATCGCCAACCGCGTGGATCAGAGAAGTCGAGCCAGCGCAACTCGTTTAATTTCGTCCAAACCACTGGACGGACACAGGCGTTGTTGGGAATCGAAATGCGCAGTTCACCGTTCGCCTGCGGCACGCTGCAGCCAGGACCGCTCTTCGCACCAAAGTTGCTAAACCTGTCGGAATACACACAGACTACCGCAACATCAGCAAGGGGCACTTCCACCCCCACGCCCACGCCTTGAGCGTTCCGGTACCCCAACCAGGTCAACTTGCCGTTGACATAGTTCGGGACGAACGTGACATTGGTGCCACTGCTACCGGAAAAGACGACCGTCCCGGCAAAACCCGCCGTACCACACCCCTCCAAATCCGGCCGCGCATCGCACTTCCACTTGTCCACGTGGCCGAAATCCACCGGATTGGTCCGGCCCGCAGCGAGGTCGGAAACGTTGAGCACAAAGACATGTTGATCGTCTGCGCCCACTGCCAGATACACCCCACCATTGGTCTGGTAGAAGCGGTAGTCGTAAAGGCGGCCCTGTGCCGGTGGCGGCGGATATACGGCCCGCAGGGTCACTGGACCCTGAGGAAAGATATCCGGAAATATCCGCTCAGCCCACGCAAAGAACTCAGTAGGCGTGATTGAAGCCGCGGTCGCGAGACCTGGCGACAACAGAGAAAATCCGAGGAGCAAAGCTCCCAGGAATCTTCGCCATTTTTTCATGGCAATCTCCTCTAAAAACAGCTCGCACCTCGAGCCCAGGGTAAAGTTGTCAAACAACCGACTTTTCACTGTATCGAAAATAAACCCCTTTGTAAAGAAAAGAAAAAGCGCCCCGCTCGTCGAAACGAGGGGGCGCGAACTGCGTGGCACGTTGGCCGTGCTCGTCAGGTCGTCTTGACCTTGCAGAGCGGGAAGCTCCAGGTGATTCGGAAGTTCTTGGAATCCCAGATCACTCCTGGGCCAGCCTGGAAAAGCGGGTCCGAATCACTGGCACCTGGGACGATGAACCAGCCGGCGCCGAAACCGTTGGCACCGTAATCGTACGTCACTTGCTTGCTGCCGTCCGCCGCAGGAACGATCGAGAGATGCTTGTACACCGTGATCGAAACCTGATCGGCGCAGGCCATGTTCCTGAACGTAAGGACGCGTTTCTTCGAGACCTTGTCGAAATCCATCCACGCCGTGTGGACGGTCGGCGACGTGGCAGTCGGCCCCAATCCCCAGCCAGGTGTCTGGTTCGCCCCCGACTTGTCACTGTGAACAGCGAACATGAGGGGGTTGGCTTCGGTGTCCTGATTGAACACCGTCATTTCACCATTGAGGCCGTACCCGGTGACGTAGTCACTCCCGGAGTCCACCGTGAGGGTGATGGTGTTATCGGGCTCACGCACGACGCTGACCCGAGCCGGTTGATAGCCGTTGTTGCCGTAATCGATCTTGCCCAGCGTCATCCGCGGCTTCAGATCACCGGACAACTTCCAACCCCCTGCGGAGCTGAAGTCGAGCCAGAGTTCCGTACCGTCCTTCAGGTACAACGTGACGAGACCTCGATCGTTGTTCGGCATTTTGCCGGAGAACCAGATGGCCCCGTCTTCCGCTGGCACCGAGCAAGCTTGCGACTTGCCCTGCCAGCCAACACGATTGCTGTTCCAGCAGCCCTTGGCGACATCCGCCGTCGTTACCTCGTGAGAGGAACCGTCGGCAGCCCCAAGGAAGCGCCACTTGCCATTCGCGGGAATGAGCACCTGGCTGTCTTGCGACAGCTGGAGGATGCCGGCGTCGGTGGTGGTTGTTTCACCGTTGCACAACGACGGGGTGACCTGGCACACATAGTCGCCAATCACCCCAACGACCAAGGGCGTCGTTGTCGCGGTGAAAGGACCGTAGATGTACACCGTGCCGTCCAACGTGACGCCGAGGGCATTGCCATTGGGATAGCTCCGCGCATCGAACGTCTTGCCGTCGAATGACAGACGCACTGTGAGCGGACCCGCCGGAAAGAGATCCGGATAGGTTGCTTCCGCCCAGTTGAAGAGCTGATCGACGGTGATACTCACCGCCGCTGGCGCATCAGAAACAGCGAGTGCTTGCCTGCGACTGCCGTTGTCACTCCCTGCCTTGAGGAGGCGCCAGGAACTCTCCTGAAAGATGAACCGACGGTCTCGGACGTCAAGAGTCGTCCTGCTGTCTGCGGCCTTGCTCCAGGCCGCAAGCGGGTGCGCTGCCGTGACTTCTTCTCCGCCGCCACAGGCAGCGAAGAGTGACAGGAGCAAAACTCCTGCCAAATAACGAAACCATTTCATGATGGAACCTCCGTTTGGGGTTGTGAGGGAAATCCTCGGTTGGTAATGAGCAAGCTGCTCTATGCGTCCCCGAGGGGAAGCGTTTAAAACACTCGCCCAATGAGAACCTACTATTATACTCCTTTTTCATAATTTTGTCAACAGTGAGGAGGGAATGGTATACTACAGGCATATTTTTCACATTTACCCTATGAAATCAGGGATTTTTAAGGCCTACGATATTCGTGGTATTTATCCGACGGATATAAACGAAGATGACGTCTACCACATCGGACGCGCCGTGGTGGAACACTTGAAACCAAAAGTGCTCGGTATCGGACGTGACATTCGTTCCTCTTCTCCCAGTCTTTTCGAAAGCTTCGCCCGGGGTGTGATGGATGGTGGCGCTGATGTCATTGACCTCGGTATCATCACCACTCCCATGGTCTACTTTGCCGCTGGTCGCCTCGATATTGATGCTGCCGTCTCACTCACGGCGTCGCACAATCCCCCGGAATACAACGGCCTCAAGATTGCGCTCCGTGGCGCTGTCCCGGTCGGCGAATCCTCTGGACTGAGCGAGATCCGTGATTTAGCGCTCGCCAAAAACTGGCCTGCCGTACAAGAACGCGGCACCATGACGAGTGAGGATATCAAGCCCGCCTATTATGGCTACTTTGCTTCTTTTGGAGATTTCAAGGACCAGCACTTTACCGTCGTCATCGACACCGCCAATTCGATGGGCGTGTTCGAACTCCCCATCTACGAACAGTGGGCGGAAAATCTCTCTGTCGTCAATCTCTACAACGACCTGACACATCCCTTCGAATGTCACGAGGCCAATCCCTTAAAGACCGAGACACTCGATGAACTCTGCGCCAAAGTGAAAGAGGTCGGAGCGGACTTTGGTATTGCCTACGATGGCGATGCTGATCGTGTCGGCTTTGTCGACGAACGAGGCGAGCCTATGGGTATGGATGTGGTCTCTGCTCTCATCGCCAAGCCTATTCTCGCTGCAAAACCCGGTGCCACCATCCTCTATGACCTCCGTTCTTCGCGCGCTATCAAAGAAGTAATTGAGGAAAATGGTGGGCGAGCCGTGGAGTGCCGCGTCGGTCATGCTTTTATCAAAAAACAAATGCTCGAGGAAGGAGCTGTCTTTGGTGGCGAGCTCTCCGGTCACTACTACTTTGAAGAGAACTCCAACGCCGAAGCAAGCACCCTCGCCGCCTTCATGATTTTGAACCTGATGGCCAAGAGTGAGAAAAAGGCTTCCGAGCTCATGGCTGAAGTGCAGCGCTATTTCCATTCTGGAGAAATCAACAGCGAAGTCCATGACAAAGATGCTATCCTCGCCACGCTCAAAGTCACATACGCCGATGGCAAGCAGCATGAACTCGATGGCCTCAAGGTAGAGTATGCCGACTGGTGGTTCAATGTCCGTCCATCCAATACCGAGCCCTTGCTCCGTCTCAATCTGGAAGCCACTACCCGAGAACTTATGGAAGAAAAGAAGGCCGAACTCTTGGCCTTGATCCGGGGATAGCCAAGTTTTCAGAAATTCACTGTCGCCTTAAATACTTTTATGCTTCTAATCCCAAGAATTCTCTTGGGCACGCCTGAAGCTGAAAGCATGGCCTTTTCAGTTTTCTGAAAAGTTTCGGCGGAAGAGTAGAGAGAACCACGCTGGGGTTCTCTCGGCACAAGAGAGTTGCTTGGGAATAGAAAGAATTTACATAAAACTTGCGCACTCATTTGAAAAGGTGTAAAGTATTCATTAATGAACCACCCAACCCACAAAAAAACCGCCGACAAGAAAGCGTGAATAACCGCCCCTGTGGCGGTTTTTTTTCTGGTTCAGAAACAGTTCGTGAACAATCCGGAGAACACCATGACAGCACTTTTAGAAGTTACTCCGTCCTTCACCAGAACGGAACAACCCAGCCAGCGCCCTGTCGCAGCCAATACCCCGCGATTCCAGTGCTGTTGCAACGCCCTAGAACGCCGAGCCTGGCGCGTACAGCATGGCGACGCCCCCTGTGATGGGAGCTTCTGCGCCCACAAGGCGCTGCCAGCTCGGAACGAGTAACAACATCGGTATCGACACACAGGAAGACTCATCAAAAACCCGCCCCAGAAACCTGGTGCGGGCCCGCCCGCCAACGTTTCGCATATGCGATTCGGGCGGGCTTTTTCTTTTGAGTATCAAGTTAGCGAATAATTCCCATGCGATCATACACCGCGGCTAGCTTCGCTTCGGCGAGTGGTCGCACTTTGTCGGCACCGACTCGGAGGATGGCGAGAACATCATCATCAGAAAGGACTGCTAAACGCTCCTGAAACGGCGTGAGGAAGCTGATGATTACTTCGGCAAGGTCAGTCTTGAAATCGCCATAGCCACGACCAGCATACAGGGTTTCTACCTCTTTTGCCGTCTTACCAGAGAGTAGCGTGTAGATATTGATGAGGTTTTTCAGTGCTGGTTTCTCGTCAGTATAGACGATTTCGCTCCCACTATCAGTGACGGCTTTTTTGATTTTGCGTCGTACAGTATCAGCATCATCGGTGAGGGCTATATAGTTGTATTCACTCGGAGCAGACTTCGACATTTTCTTCGACGGATCGTCGAGTCCCATGATAAGCTGACCTTCCTTGGAGAGATTGCCTTCCGGAATCACAAATGTCTCACCAAATTTTTTATTGAACCGCTCCGCCAGATCCCGCGCCAGCTCAATATGCTGCATCTGATCCTTTCCTACCGGGACCACATGGGTATCGTAGAGTAGAATGTCAGCAGCCATGAGAACAGGATATGTAAATAATCCAACACCGGATTCCGAAGCGCCACCTTTTTGCGCTTTGTCCTTGAACTGCGTCATACGCTCAAGTTCTGCCATACGAGCGATGGTATTCAAAATCCACCCCAGTTCCGTATGAGACGAGACATGCGACTGAATAAAAAGCGTCGACTTGGTTGGGTCAATACCAGAAGCAAGGTAAATCTTGGCAATCTCAAGCGTCTTCTGGCGCAGTGCTACCGGATCCTGTGGCACCGTGATAGCGTGCAAATCCACAATACAAAACAGGGCTTCAGCATCATGCTGCATCTCTACCCACTGCTTGATTGCGCCCAGATAGTTCCCCAAATGCAGATTGCCTGACGGCTGTATTCCCGAAAAAAGTCGTTTTGTCATACCCGGTAGTAGAAATTCAAGTTATGTGTTCTTATAAAAATATTCTTTCAATCGAAGTTTCAACAATCTCCGTCCTTGACTTGTCTTGAGGTATTTCTCCCTTCTCTCAGCATCCATTCTATCACAACAGGCCTCGTAATAGATAAGTCGCCATGGCGCATATCGTTTCGTTGATATATTTAACCCTTTATTATGCTGGACAAGTCTTTTCTTTAAATCCGATGTATAGCCTACGTATATTTCCCCTGTATAATCGATACTTTCAAGTACATAGACGTAAGAAAAGACTTGTCCACTTGAATTTTCACTACCGGGCATAGTCTAAAATTCCCTAGCAGTTAGTGATTTTATTGTATCACACCGATTTTTTCCCGCGAGAAAGCCCTAAATCGATGATACGGTCGAGAAGCTGCGGCATACCGATACCGGCTGCCACGGCCTCCTTGGGGCAAAGACTCCCCGATGTCAGCCCCGGTGAGGTATTGGTTTCCAGAAAAAAGAGCTTGCCACTGCCATCCATGCGGAAATCCGAACGGGACAATCCATCACAACCAAGAATCCGGTGAGCCAAAAGTGCTTGCGCGGCTATATGCTCCGCCACAAACTGATTGACCGGCGCCGGGCACAACTCCTGTGTCTCCTTGGAAAAATACTTATCATTAAAATCAAAGACTTGGTTTTTGATAATGATCTCTACCGGTGGAAGGAGGAGGAGATCCTGATCAGCCGCGTTCCCCAGTACCCCACAGGTAAACTCTCGGCCAAAAATATAGCGCTGTACTATCACCTCGTCCGTGACGTGACCTGCCTTGTCGAGCGCCTGCCCGAGATCTTCTTTTTTCTGCACCAAGGAAAGCCCGAGTGTAGAACCGCCGTCATTTGGCTTGACAATGGCTGGATACCCGAATGTGGCGGTAATTTTGACTGCAATCGCCTCCTCGTCATCACCGTTTTTCACTAAAAAAAATTCCGGTATCAACAAACCTTCTTCCACCACGGTTTTCATGGTTTTGACCTTGTCGATAGCAAGAGCGCTCGCAGTCACACCCGAGCCGGTATAGGGCACCCCGAGCGTATCAAGGAATTTCTGCAGTGTCCCATCTTCTCCGTAGGTGCCGTGAAGAACATTGAAAAACACGTCGGTCGTCTTCAGTACCTCGATGTCTTCAGGCTTCCGTATATCAAGGACTCGTTTCGCGTCATCAGTACCGTACCAATGCCATTCTGCTTCGCTCACGATATCGATCCGGTTGACTTCGTACGCATCACGATCAAGATACCGCATCACATTTTCTGCCGAAGCAAGAGAAATCTGCCGCTCCCCGGAAAAGCCGCCGCAAAGCACTGTGACTCGTAATTTTTTCCGTTCAGTCATACACACAGATAAAAGTACCCCTATTGTAGCACGAAAAAACAGCCCTTACAGGCTGTTTTTCTCTAAATTCAAGATTCAAAAATCAAGAATCTATTCTTTACACTTCGATAACCACTGGGAGAATCATCGGGCGGCGTTCGGTCTTGGTAAAGAGGAACTGGCCGATGTTTTCACGGATTTCATTGCGCACCATGTCCCAATCGATCGAAGTCTCCTTGGACGTCGTATCCTTGACGACCTTTTGCACCTTACGCTTCACCTCGTTAACCAAGTCAAAATTTTCCTTGACATGGATAAAGCCGCGCGACGTCACCTGGATATTCCCAAGCACATTTTTAGTCTTGGCATCGATGATGGCCGTAATAACAACCATACCTTCGGTAGCGAGCATCTGACGATCCCGGAGCACCACGTGTCCGATATCACCGATACCGAGCCCATCAATAAAGACATAGCTCGAGTCAGCCTTTTCCGGGATAAGGTGTGGGAAGCCATCTTTCTGCTCTGGTATTTCAAGAACGTGTCCATTGTCCATAACAAAGACATTCTTGTCCGGATACCCGAGACGATAGGCGATTTTGGCTGCTTCCTTGATGAAATAATGGTTGGCATAGACCGGCAAGATGTAGGTTGCCTTGACCTGACGAATGATTTCCTCAATCTCCCAGATCGTACCGTGACCACCGACATGAATTTCCATGATATCACTATGGATGACATTGTCACACTTGCGGTACAGGTTATCTTTGAGACGCTGGATAGAACGCTCATTGCCGGGAATCACCGAGCTTGAGAAGACAATGGTGTCATTCTTCTGCAGTTTGATGAAGCGATGGTTGTCGGTCACGATACGAGACAGAGCGGCATTTTGCTCGCCCTGAGCTCCCGTACAGATAACCACGATCTGGTTGTCCGGATACTTGTGAATATCATTGACAGTAATAAGTGTTTCTTTCTTGACCTTGATATAGCCCAGTTCCTTGGCCACTTCAATGTTCATCTTCATGCTGTACCCCTCGAGCGCTACTCGCTTGCCCTGCTTTTCAGCATACTCGATCAGATAGGCAATACGCCGTACCTGAGACGCAAACGTTCCGATAATAATCCGGCCCGGTGCAGTTCTGATGAGGTTTTGCAGGTTGGTGTGCACTTCCGTCTCTGATGGTGGCATCCCCTTCTTGGTCGCCCCCAGACTTTCGAGCATGAGAAACGTCGGCTTCGGAAGTGTTTCAAGATGATTGTAGGATACTTCGCTATCTGCCGGATTGACCGGTTCATTACTGATCATCCAGTCACCAAGGTGAATGATGGAGCCATTAGGGGTCACGAGTGCGATGCCCATAGCATCCATGATGGAATGCTCCACCTCAAAAAAGCGGACTTCAAATACACCGAGTTTGATACGATCCTCAAGTGATTTAACACGCACCATTTTCAAACGGCTAGCAGCACCCTTTTCCTGATCCTCCACCTTGTGCTTGATAAGCGCCAATGTGAAGTCACGACCAATAATGGTTGGGTAATTCAATTGTTTGAGCAGAATCGGAGCGGCACCGATATGGTCGAGGTGACCATGAGTAAAGAGCACGCCACGAATATTTTTTTCTTTACCTTTGAGATAGCTGACGTTTGGCACGATATAGTCGATACCGGGCATGTCTTCTTCCGGAAACTGTACACCCATGTCGATAATGACGATATCCTCGCCATATTCAAAGACAGTCATGTTGCGACCAACTTCCTCCTGACCACCAAGCGGAATGATACGGAGTGTTTTTTCCGGAATCATCGGCACGGCAGCACCCATCTTTTTGGGCTCCAAGCGATTCGGGAGAGTCTGCTGAAAACGACGGTTCCCGCCACGGCGGCCTCCGGCGGCTCCACCGCTCCGTGGTGATCGCGTGCGCTTTTCTGACGCTGGCTTTCCCTTCCCTGGAACAGATACGGTCATAGCAGGCTTACCAGGCATATCCGGTCTTTTCATGGTCGGACGATTGCCCTGTGGCTTTATTGCCATGCGAGGCATCCCCTTGGGAGCCTGCTCCCTGGCAACAATGCCTTCAAATGCTCCCACCCCGCTTGGCTTGGGGGCTGATCCGCTCACAGCGGGTCTCTGTATGTTATTGCCATGCGAAGCTGTGCTTCCATGACCAGAAACATCCATCGGCCGATTGGGTCGACGATTATTCTGAAATGAATTTTGCTGCTGCATACTTCTTTTTTTGGATATCCTCCCACGCCCGAATCAAAAGACTCAAGGGCTCAGAATATATCTCTACCTAAATAATTTACACGAAAGAATCTCTCTCTTACACGAAGATGAGATGTTTACGTTGTGCCGACGGAGAGACTTGAACTCTCACTCCCTTGCAGGAACTAGCACCTGAAGCTAGCGTGTATACCAATTTCACCACGTCGGCGTCTACCTCATTCCGCCCGCCTCGACTCGCGTTGCGTATCGACGCGAGGCGGGCCACCAGGGCATTTTTAATTTCAGATTGAAAATTGAAGATTGAAAATTTTATCGAGCGCAAAGCAAAATAATGCTTTCAATCTGCAATCATAAATCCTACTGTGGCAATGAAACTACACCAGTAATTTCTTCAACTCCTCCACCATAGCAACTGGTGTCGGATCCTGACCATATTCGAGAGCCAGGTAATAAGAAGCGAAATCGCCCAAAGCGATACTCGTGAATACCTTACTATACACGCTTCCGCCCTCCATGTCAAGTACTTCGACATCTATCCCTTGTTTGCGCAATAATTGAGCTGTAATTTCAAAACGCTTCAGTACCTGAGGATGCGTCTCCGTATCACGAAGCATGAGGATAAAAAACTTCCCCTGTGGCAGCGTCCATCCCACCATTTCGTTGTGATTGAGCTCTGGAAAAAAGTTCCAAAAAGCCGGCGTTTTGGCATTTTCATTGAACTTGATTTTCCACACCATAGCAACAGACTTGTACTTGGCGGTTGAGTAAATAACCGGGGTTTTTCCAGCAATACGCGTCGCAAGCCCCTGTGCCTGCCCTTCCAGTACCGGGAGACGCTCTCGCAGCATTTCTGCCTCCTTCAACAGCTCTTCTGTCATATCGCGCACCAACCCCTGATTGACCAAAATTTGGAACATTGCACCAAAGAAATAGCCCGTACCAACACGTGGTTGAAAATTCTCGTAGGGAATAGGGAGCTTCACATGCGGCACACCATGCTCTTTGGCCATGGCCTCAATTTTTCCACCGGCTGAAAGAGCGATGCAGGGCAGCTCATTCTTCAAAATCTCCTCAAAGGAAGCGATCGTTTCCTCGGTATTTCCCGAATATGAGCACACAAAATTGAGGCACTGATGAAAGCTTTCCGGAGGAAGACTATAGGAACGATTCTGATAGACAGAGAGTGGTTGTTCTTCCGGTTGTTCCGCACGGAATAAATCGTTCAGATAAATTCGAAAAAGATTCCCCGGCAGTGCTGACCCTCCCATACCGGAAATCATAATGGCTCGAAACGTCCCAGGCACGCGAATTTCTTTGGCTAACTCAAAACCAGTCCGGAACTGATTGGGACTCTCAAGGATCATCTGACGCAAATTTGATGTGTCGAGTGGGTGAGGCATAGGATAGAACAATTATTTTTTTATCCGTTTTGTCTTAATATACCAATCCTTAATCATGCTTAAACGATGTGATGGCGAATTGACGCTTTTTACTTCAATGCCTTTCACGATACTACTGACAGCGTACAAATAGGTTGGACTGTAGAGAAAAACAGCCGGATTTTCCCGAGAGACAATTTCTTGAAACGTTCGGTAGTACTCTTTCCTCTTGTCTACATCCAAGGTCTCCCGAAGAGACATCAACACATCATCAACGTCTTTGTTATCAAACACGGCCAGATTCAATCCCGGATCATGCTTTTGACTGGAATGCCAAAATGAATACGGATCAGAATCGATCATAGCTGCCTCTCCAAACAACAGAGCATCGTACTCTCGTGGACGAATGACACTTTGCTGCAAATCAGCAGCGCGAAGAGCAGTCACCGTTACCCGGGCGCCCACCTTTTCCCACTGTCCTCGCAGTATCTCAGCTGTCCGCACGAGCTCGGGCCAATCCGGTACCATCAGAGTAAACTCGAGAATCGTCCCGCCCTTGGCACGAATACCATCCTCTCCTCGTACCCAATTATTTTGATCCAAAATCAAATTGGCTTGATCCTGATCGAAGCGAGGAAACGTCAGATCAGCAGCATAACCACTCATAAAGGGCAGGAGAGCGGCTTCTGCTGGCTGTCCTTTCCCGGAAAGTATGTCACGAATAATCGCCTCTCGATCAGTCGCAAAGGCAAGAGCGCTCCGTACTTCATCATGAGCAAGAGCCGCATTTTTGGTAATATTGAAAAAAACAGCAAAAATTCTTGGAATGGCAATTTCATAAATCCGGGCACTCCGCCGTTCCTGAAGCGCAGGTACGTTCTCCGGAGTCACTGAGTTCATACCGAGCACCTCTTTGCGATTGTAGGCGTCGAGAAGGGACTGTTCATCGGGATAAAAATGAAAAACAATTCTCTCAATATACGGCGCCCCCGCAAAATACCCTTCAAAAGAACGGAGTTCATAAGAAAGCATATTACCACTCGAATCCTTCTCGGAATCATAGAACCGGAACGGACCGGATCCGACCGGCGCCAAATTATAATCTGCCAAAAGAAAATTTTCCGGGGCGATATTCTCCCAAATATGTTTTGGCAAAATACCCACGGTCAAACTCTCCAAAAAACCGAAGTACGTCTTTTTTAGCGTAAGCGTCACCGTATACCGGTCAACCACTCCTGCTTCCACTGAAAGCCAGTTGGAACGAAGTGGACTCTTATACGCCGGATCCTGGATAGCATGAATAGTAAACAAGACATCATCGGCCGTCAGCTCTTCTCCGTCGTGCCACTTCACCCCCTGTTTGATAGTCAGAGTATAGAGCTTACCATCTTCAGAGACAGAGTAATCCTCAAGTAACTGTTTGACCAAGCGACCGGTACTATCATATCCGAAAAGTCCACTGTATACCAAAAGAGAGATGTCGGCATCCGCCTCACTGGTCTGAGATAAAATAGGGTTGATATAGCGTGGCTGAGAAACAATACCTTCCGTATACTCCCCTCCAACATCAGGCACCACCTTAGTTGAAGCAACATACAGCGCCCCCAACCAAAACAAAAGAGCCCCTATCCCCACGCATAAGAAAAACAATACCAAAATTCGGTCACGAACCTGGAGGGCACGAAACAAAGTCAGCCACTGGCGCCTTCGAAAAATATTCATGATGCGAAAGAGGCTACGAATAGATCTTGAATTTACGGATTACCCTTCGTCCTGAACGATCTCAGGAAAGAACGGAAAGACGAACATTGATAACGCTCAAGACAAGAAAAGCGACGGCAAGAAAGATTGTGGCGTACAGAAAGAACTTCTCTAGGCCTCTCTTGGTATAGTAACCACCAAAATCGCCGCCAAAAGCCGCTCCCAGACCCGAACCACGATTCTGAAGCAGGATGGTAACAACGAGAAAGACTGATACTACCGCCTGAGCAATCAACAATGAACGCATACCCAGTAGTGAACCTTCGACAACTTTTCTTTCGATATGTTGCTGAAGACCGAATTAATCTATTACCTGTGATTTTTTTCAATAATGAGCTTTTTTCATACCAGTCGAAGTGCTCCTGCTGGGCAGAAAATTTCGCTAAAATTAAAGGAAAATCCTTTTTTTAAGCCTTTTTATTGTAGCAATAAAAGAGAGGAACGTCAACCCCAATATTCCTAAATTCCATTCTGAAAAAAACCTCTCTATTACATCAAAAACGAAATTACCTGTGTCACCAGTACCAGTGCTCCTAAGGCGACGGCGATACCTATGAGGGAGTAGGTGACAATCTTCTTACCACTCTCCATACGACTCTCGTCTCCAGCAGCCAGGATGTACATGAGGCCTCCGATCACAAGCATGATGATCCCGATGATACCAATGACGGAGAGGAGGAAGTTTAAGACATTTTGGAGGATAGTGAGGAAGGAGGTGGCTCCTTGGGCGGCTCCTGGGTTGACCGCTCCCCATCCGAGGATCGTACCGATTTCTTTCAAGAAGGAAGGAGCAGCTAAGGCAAGGGCTAGACCGACTAGGGAAGCGGTGATGACCATCTTGCCACTCTTTATCTTTCCTTCGTCCCCTGCCGCAGTCATGTAGATGAGGGATCCGATGACAATCATGATGAGGGAGAGGATGACGATGATAGCCTGGAGGAAACCGAGGATTCTTGTGAGGAGGTCATCAACGGTATTGAAGCCTAGGGGGTTTTTAAAGACAATCGGGACCATGTTGGGGTCACTGGCAGTCAGAGCGAGGCAGCAGGTGC
>JACCDG011200122.1_pt1 | contig 40120 bp, 49 predicted proteins | sample 7442471 | NCBI WGS metagenome assembly JACCDG01 (sample SAMN15323444, study PRJNA562643) | freshwater metagenome | isolation source: river surface water | place: USA:Blue River Watershed | collected 2017-08-17 | reverse complement strand
TGTATGGAAAGAATACTTCCATGATCCGTTGATTAGTATCACTCGTTTGAAGGACAGCTTTTCGAGAATAAATGGAAGTTCCCGTTGAGAATACTCAAGAATGTGAACCTTGGCTGGTAGCTTTGCGCTATTCACCTTCGTGATCGTGCTCTGGACATCTTGGAGCTTGAGCATGCGGAACTGCAGCTGGCCGTCGAAGCCGCTGACATATGGCTCCTTACTGATCCCCAGGACGATATTCCCATCAGGCATAAATTGTTTAATGAGCTGGATCAGTCGCTGGGTTGATAGTTCACGCGGAGCAGCAATAAAAGTGGCCTTTAGGTTTCGCACAGCCTTTTTACTTCCAAAAGCGATATCAGACCAGTCGGTGATGAAGTTATCAGGCATGGTTAACCTTCTGCAGTAGCTCTTTGATACCGGGGGATATACGAGGATGTTCGGCGGCTTGGTCTACTGACATCCATACTAGTTTTTGGGCATCATCATTAGCAATTAGTTTTACTTTTGGATCGATACCTTTAACTATGAATGTATTCCAGACAAATTGATCAGACTGTAAATATTTAGCATTTAAAGACTTTGAGGTTCGTAGCCTTTTAATGTTACCGATTTGCGAGCTGTGTAGCTGGAGGTCGGCAGGCTTAATGACTAGTCCTGTTTCTTCTAGGATTTCACGAGCAGCTTCTTGCTCGAATGATTTGGTAAAGTCTTCTACAAGGCCGCCCGGCAGTGTTAGGTAGTCATGCTCAAGCGTTAGACCCGGTGCTCGCTCTTGTAGCAGGATCTGGTTTTTTATATTGAAGATTAGCGCGTCGCAAACGATAGGTAGTGCGATGGGCTGGTGGTACTTACGGTCAAACTTGTCGGCGGTTTCTAGTATTTTTTTTCGGGATTTTTTGTAGACCTCAACATTTTCTAGTGGAGTGTTGCTGAGTTTCTGATAATTCCAGGTGCTGAGTTCGGACGATCCAAATGGGATGCAGTGGAAGTGGTAATGTCCAACAGTGCTTTGAGCTTCGGCACCGTCCTTCTGGACAAATTGCATTCCTCGAATGCCATGCTGTTTGCGCATCACGCGCTTGGCAATAAACATAAACTTACGCATGGTTTCCCACTCTAGCTGGGTAAGCTCTTTGGCCGAAAGTACGTGTCGCCTTGGCACTATCATGCAGTGTCCGTCGATGTAGGCAAAAAGGGTTATGATAAGCGCTACACCATTCTCCTCAAAGATAATGTACTTGTCCCTAAGATCACAAAATACGCACTTTCCTACCGATTGCCAGATGTCGTTGTACTTATCAGTAAACCGAGCATCTCGGTAAGCAATCTGTTTTTCTTGATCTTCGGCGCTCAGACTTGCCATGCTACTTTTCTTTGAGTGGGTCTTTGCGGAGGTCCATAAAGTCTTTGAAGATGTCGCCGAGGTGTCCACCGATTGCTCGCTGGATAATTTTGGTGGTAGAAATTGCTGTCGACTGGCGATCTACAATTACCACTTCGCCACCATATTTGATGACGGTTTTGTATTCTCTTGATTCTTTGAAGTTTTCGGTCCAATCTTCTTTGACGGTCACATATATATCCGGTCGTAGTAAGCCCAGGGATGGCTGGCAACTTGGCTCGGGGATAATGGTTACAAAGTCTACTGAACTAAGGTATGTAAGTGTTTCTGCCCGGAGCTTTTCGTCCAGTACGGGCTTGTTGGGTCCTTTGACTTTCCGGATAGCGTCGTTGCCGCTAATACCTACCACTAGAATATCTCCAAGCTTTTTTGCTTCTTCTAGATAACGGAGTTGGCCTACATTTACGAGGTCCCATGAGCCGGCAGTAAAGACGACTTTCTTGCCCTTTTCCTTGAGCTTTTCATGTAATGTCATTAGGTCGCTTTGGCTAATGAGCCGTTTTTTCCACGAAGCTGCCATTGAAGTCTCCACTTATGTTCTTCAGGTAGTATACCATCTGATCCTACGCTGCTGCCCCAAGAATAGTTGTGAAATAAAAATCACCCCCACTACATGAGTGAGGGTGATTAGAGTTCAGGCAGTTGATACCTAGTTGGTAGCAACCTTGATGCTTGGGCCCATAGTGCTGGTGACAAACATCGTTTTGATGTAGTTGCCTTTAACACTTTGTGGCTTAGCAGCACGAATGCTAGCAAGAACGGCGTTAGCGTTTTCGGCGAGCTTCTTGTCACCAAAACTTACTTTACCGATGCCAAGGTGTACGATTCCAGTGCTATCAACACGGAATTCTACACGACCAGCTTTTGCTTCTTCGATTGCTTTAACAACGTTAGGAGTAACAGTACCGCTCTTAGGGTTTGGCATGAGACCACGTGGGCCAAGCAAACGAGCGTACTTACCAAGCTTAGCCATCATTGTTGGCACAGCAATCAGGACGTCGAAGTCGATAGTTCCTTTATCAAGAGCATTTGTAACTTCTTCGACTCCTGCGATTTCAGCACCAGCTTTTTTAGCTTTTGCAGCGTCATCAGCTTCTGCGAACACGGCGATACGGACGTTCTTACCGGTTCCTGCAGGAAGTACTAGGTTGCCACGGATATTCTGATCGGCGTGACGTGGGTCAACACCTAGGCGGATGTGCATTTCGACGGTAGCGTCAAACTTTACAGCGCTTGTTTTTGTAGCAAGGGCAAGTGCTTCTGGAAGAGTGTACTCTTTTTCTGCTTCAACAAGCTTTGCAGCTTCTTGGAATTTCTTACCTTTTCGCTCAAGTAGGCTACGAGGGATTGGAGCTGGTCCAGCTTTTGGTGCTTCAGCATCTTCTGATTTTGCAGCTGCCTTGCGCTCTTCTTTAGCTTCTTTTTCCTCGGCTTCTTTAATAGCCTTGGCGCTGTGTTTTCCAGCTTTGGTTGTTGCCTTCTTTTCTGCAACTACTTCTTCTGGAGCTTCTGTTTCTACTGCTGGAGTGTCGGTAACTTCAGTCTCGACTACAGGAGTCTCGACGATTTCTTCTTTTACTGTTTTCTTCTTTGATTCTGCCATGATGTTTTCCTTTCGTGGTGCTAGCGACTCTCGTCTCCCACAAATTATTTATTATCGGGTTGAATAACCTGTTGCTGTTTGGAAGTAGCTGTCTACAACTTCTGGATGGAGGCTTCCCTCTGCCAGTCGTTGAGTGACGATAGCTCCCATTTCTATACCAATTGCCTGAGCGCGGGCGGGATCACGATCCCGTACTACTGCAAGCTGGTCGGCCATATCGAGTATTGCATCCGTATCACCTAATGCAGCTGCATCGGTCCATACTTTTGGGTCTACTGCTTCAATGAACGACATTGTTAGGCTTCGATCTCCACGCCCATAGAACGAGCAGTACCGGCAACCATCTTTTTGACGGCTGGAATATCGGTAGTGTTCATGTCATGTGCTTTGGCTTCGGCGATTTCGGTCAATGCCTGGTCGCTAAGCTTTTTAGGGATCTTTTCGCTGTTTGGCTTTCCAGAACCCTTTTTGATACCAAGCTTTGCTCGGATAAGGTCGTCTGTTGGGGCGCCTACAACACGGAAGTCCATGGTGCGGTCATCATAAATAGTGATGTGTGCAGTAACTGTCTGTCCCTGCATATCCTTGGTGGCGTCGTTAAATGGATTGATAAAATCCATCATGTTTACACCGTATTGACCAAGGGTGCTACCTACTGGTGGAGCCGCACTTGCGCGTCCGCCAGGGATCTTCATTTTCAGGTTAGCTTTAACCTGTTTCTTGTCTGCCATTAAGTTCTCCGTAACGTTTATTAGCTTTTGATTAGTAATCGACTTGCTGCTGAAGCTTGCAGCTCGTGCGTAACTAGACGATTATACCAGACTCTACCCCTGTTTGTCTACCTCCTGGTCAACTGAAAGCATGGTAGTATGAGGGTAGATAAAAATAAGGAGAACCTCCATGCCAGAACCTACCGGATTCGAGAACCAAACTTCAGCCCCAAATCCCCTAGAGGGAGAATCGTTAGGCCATGCTGTCGAAGCCATTAGTAGTGTATTTACCGATGTTGGTGAAAGGTTTTTGGACTATAGCCCGGGTGGTCAATACGCCAGCGAAGTAGCCTCTTTTGCTCAGCGTCAAGCCGAACAAGCAGCTGGAGAAGCTGTGCGTTTAGGCGGTCAAGCCGAAGAAGGGCAGCCGACTGAGCTTGCTAGCTCAATGGTCTTTGGTTTTGCGTTTGGCTTGGATCCTGCTCAGAACGGCGGTCACTTCCAGTCAGCACTTTATAAGCAAGCAGCTAGCCTAGGACTAGATGATGCCGATAGGATCGCAAAATACGTCCACAATGTCGCTCAAACTATGAACCCGCTGGATGCAGCCGATGGCATGTATAACTACCTACAAACTACAGAAGAATTTACGCCAGTAGAGCTAGCCATTTTAGACTCTGTAGCACTTGGTTTTGCGGTGCGACGTGATTCCAAAGGAGTGGGAACTAATCTAGCCCAGCAGATGTTGAGCAAATACACTCAGATGCAGTCACCACAGCCAGAGACTGTCTAAATATTTGTTACCAACCCTGAGAAGTGTTGTTACGGTTAGCTGTGTAGCGCGCCTGAAATGCGCCGCCGAAAAGTGCTACTGCTGTCATTACTCCACCAGAAAACATGGTCAGTCCACCCAGTGTTTTCAAAATATAGTCAGGTGCACTGCCCTCGGTTGTCATTTCCGAAAGTTCCCAAACAGCGGCGCCAGCAGGCATAACACCTAATGCTATCGGTTCAATAACTCTATGAAGCCAAATATAATCCTTCCCAATAATGGGTGGCTGTTCTTCGGACGAGGCTGCCATACTAAACTCGTTTTACTTGGAGGCTGTCGAGTTCGACAGGAGTTTCACGGCCGAACATGTTAACCAAGACTTTAAGTTTGCCTTTAGCTGGGTCGATTTCGTTGATGGTACCGTCGAAGCTCTTGAATGGACCGTCGGTAATGTTAACTACGTCACCGATCTTGTAATCGATCTTGTGCTTAGGTTGTTCAAGACCCATTCGCTTGTTGATCTTTTCCATTTCGTCATCGTCAATTGGAGTTGGATCGGTACCAGTTCCGACAAATCCGGTAACACCTGGGGTGTTACGGACGATGTACCAAGCATCTTCGGATAGCTTCATCTGTACGATAACGTAGCCCTGGAAGATCTTCTTCTCTACGACTTTACGCTTACCGTTCTTGATTTCGATCATCTTTTCTTTAGGAACAAGAACTTGGTAGATCTTGTCCTTCATGTCCAAGCTGTCCGCACGCTGACGGATGCTCTCGGCAACTTTTTCTTCGTACCCACTGTAGGTGTGGATGGCGTACCATAATTTGTTAGTGTCGTATCGTTTGCTCATAACTGTCCTTACTTAAGAATGACTTTTTTAAATACTTTATCGAGGCCGTAGTCGGTGACGGTGATGGCTAGGCCAAACACAACGGCAAACACAAAGACGGCGAAGGTGAGTTGCCAGGTCTCGCGGCGACCAGGCCAGCTTACTTGGCGAAGCTCTTTCCAGGCTCCCTTGAAATATTCAAGGAATAGGATTGCAGCTAAGATTCGTCCTATAAAACGAACAGGTCGTGTCTTGAAGGGACGAAGAACAAAACGCAGTGGTCGGAAGATCTTTGCGATAAATCGGCCGATAGCTTTAAACGGCTTGCTAGCAGTTGATGCTGTTTTACGAATGGTGCGCTTGTTGGCACGAGCGGCGTCTTGACCGCTTCGTTCGCGAACGGTAATAGGCGCTTTCTTTGCGATCTTTTTGGTTGACTTGTTAGTCGCCACTTGTTTCTCCTCGCTTAACTACGGATTTTTCCCAAATAAAAAACCTACATAATCTTGTAGGTCAATGTGTCAAGTATACGACACCAGTCCACTGAGGTCAAGGTTACAGATAATATATCAGTGGGCGTTGCTGGGCGGTTGGATCTACTAGGCATACTCTGCCATCAGCAATCAGTCCATCATTGTCTACTTCTATAGACACGTCTGCCAGATTGCCGTCTAGGACGCTCGGCACCCAGAAGCGGTAATCTTCTGGGGTTTTATCAAAAGGGATTTGGTCTATATGTCGCCAGGCAACATTCTGCAGCTCGTCGGAATCGTGGAATCTGTCGTTGGTTGCCTCGCCCTTACAGATGGTAACGGTTCGTTCGTCACCTTCCTCGGTGAATATGTTCATTAGGCCTACTTGGCCAAGGTCACGGGCCATGATCACCAGACCAGTCTCTTCTTCGACTTCACGGGCGGTATCGACTTGGGGCGAGGATAATTGCACTACTCCTCTGGCCACACGATGCCACTGCTTGCCACCAGGAAACACTAACTTGCCCTCAAAAGCACCACGCGTTTTGTAGCCCATAAGTACATGATCTTGGTGCGTAATAACGCCAAGAGTAAAATAGTCGTCTAAATCGGCCCAGCCGTTAACACCGGTAAACATACATTAATATTAAATAAAAATGACTAATTAGCAATATAAGAAACGATGCAATAGTGCTAAAATGCAAGTCATATCATGAAAGAACCTATCGATATCCCACAGCTAAAGAATGCATACAAAAACCTTCATTTACCGGAGTACGGTGACTCATGTATTTTCCATATACCTGGTCATATAAAGTATTTACATGGTGTTAATAATGAAAGTAGCCTGAAGGGTGACATCTCACCAAAAGAAGCAACAAAAACTGTTCTATTCACGATGGATGGATTTGGTCATAAGCAGTGGCGTGAGCACCAGAATAATAACCCGGTATTAAAGAGGTTCGCACAAGATGGAACAGTCAAGACTATTACATCAATGTTTCCATCATCCACAGTTCCGTCAATTACGGCCTTGAGTACAGGACTTTGCACGCAGCAGCACGGCCTACTTGAATGGTGGATATATGATCATGCAAGCGATCAAATAGTTACTGCGCTTCCTTTCACAACACTTGGTGTGAATATTCGAGAGAGTCTTTCGGGTGAGTTAGACAAAAGTTTCTTGATAAACAGTCCTACGCTTTTTTCAGACTTGAGTAAAAAGGGGGTCAGATCTTTCAGCTTGATTGATGGAGAGTTTGCTCATAGCACTTACTCAAAACTTGCCTATGGAGGAAGTAACATTCTTACGCATTCGACTGTCGATGAGTTGTTTACAAACTTACAAAGTGCATTACTCGAGGAAGGACCTTCACACATAAATGTATATTGGGATAAAATCGATTCCGCTGGTCATGCTCATGGTCCTGATAGTGCAGAATATGCGGAACAGGTCAAAATATTTTTCGACGCATTAGACAATTTCTTGAGATCAGTCGACAAAAGTATTGATACTGAATCAGTGGCCATGCTAATAACTGCAGATCATGGCCAGATAGCTATTGATCCACAGAAAACTGTATGGCTTGATGAATTGCTTAATCTAGACCAATATCTTGAGACAAGTGCTGACGGCAAAACAATTGAGCCGTGGGGTCTTCAGCGTGATGTCTACCTGCAGATTAAAGAAGATGTACTTGATGAGGCGGTACGTGAACTGCAGAGTAAGATCGGGGATCGAGCCGTTGTACTTAAGTCGCAAGATGCTATGCATGCAGGTCTGTTTGGGCAAGGAAAGCCGCATCCAGACTTTACTAAGCGTATTGGTAATGTCGTAATAATAGCTCAGGGTGAATATTCAGTATGGTATAGACACTATCCCGAGGAAACCTTTAAGTACAATGGCATGCATGGCGGCTTAACAGAAGACGAAGTCAAGATTGCCTTTGCCGAAAGCAAGATGAGCAATTTAATACCATAGTATATATTTGAGATTTGTTCACTTTTGGTATAGAATATATTTACAATTTACGGAGATACAGCATGGAAGTTTCAGTTAAATCAATAACCATATCTAATGGCTCCCCTTTTGTTCTAATAGCAGGGCCAGATTCACTGCAATCACTTGAGCATGCCCTTCACATGGCCTCATCAATAAAAGCAGCTGCTGACAAACTTGGTATTCCGTTTATATTTAAAGCCTCTTATGACAAGGCGAACCGAACATCGATAGATTCATTTCGAGGTGTTGGAATTAAAGAAGGCCTCGAAATACTTGGTCAGGTACAGAAGCAGCTTAATATTCCTGTAACAACTGATGTACATACCCCCGAAGAGGCATTAGAGGTAGGTAAGGTCGTTGACTTGATCCAGATCCCCGCACTACTGAGTCGTCAGACGGACTTGCTCGTAGCAGCCGGTAAGACAAACAAAGCCATCAACATTAAAAAAGGTCAGTTCATTGCTCCTCATAATGTCGACAACATTATCAAGAAAGTAGCATCCAGTGGTAATGATAATATTCTAGTTACCGAGAGGGGTACCTCATTTGGTTACAACGATGTAGTTGTTGATATGCGCAGCTTGGAACTGATGAAGAAATTTGATCATCCAATAATCTTTGATGCATCTCACACTGTTCAAACACCTTCGGGTCTTAACAGTACGTCGGGCGGCGATAGAAGTCTTATCCCAGCGCTTGCAAAGGCGGCAATCGCTATTGGCATAGCAGGAATCTTTATGGAAGTTCATGATGATCCAGACAACGCGCCAGTGGATGGCTTAAGTTCACTTGATCTTTCAACATTGCCTGAACTATTGAAGACACTTCAGGCAATTGATCAAATCGTGAAATAAAGTGATTAATCATGAATAACGACAGAACTGAAGTCATTAATGCAGGCAAGGATGTATTAACACTCGCGTCTGAAAACATCATGGCAGTACGGATGGGTCTTGGTGACTCTTTTTATGAGGCAGTTAATGCATTATATAAAACCAAAGGTAACATCGTTGTTTCTGGAATAGGAAAATCGGGAATTATCTCAAAAAAAGTCGCAGCTACCTTATCGAGTACGGGTGTTTTCGGGCACTACATTCATCCCACCGAAGCATTTCATGGCGATTTTGGAATGATCGGTCCTGAAGACACTTTCATACTATTTTCAAATAGTGGTGAGACGCATGAGTTAATAGATTTCCTTAAGGTTATTCGCCAACTCCATAGCCAAAATATCGTAATTTCAGTAACGGCCGTTAGTGATTCTACATTGGCTACTGAATCCGATATTGTGATACTTACTTGCGTAGAACGAGAGAGCAATGATTATAATTTCAAACATATCCCAACAACAAGTACGACCGTCACTTTGGCAGTAGGTGATGCTTTGGCCATTGGGCTTCAGAAGATGATCGGCTTTAAACACGATCAATTCTTTAAGTTTCATCCTGGCGGTAGTATTGGGAGAATCGGTAACGATTTAACGACTCGGCAGTAAAAACATGGCTACTAAAGCATTTATTTTTGACATGGACGGCGTCTTGGTTGATAGCGAGGGTGCTTGGATACCGCACCAAAAAAAATTTTCTAATAGTTTATTCGGAATTGAAATATACGAGAAGATTGGATCTACGATAGGGCTGAGTATAGATACCATATACGAAAGAGCGGCGCTGCATGGTTTTAGCCTAAGCAAACAAGATTATTACAAAATATACGATAATCAAGCCAAAATAATTTATGCTGAGGCTAATCCGACTAAAGATATTACTCAGCTGCTTCAGTATCTTAAGAACAATGGCTACAAGATAGGTCTAGTTTCGGCATCAAGGAGCGTGTGGATACAACTCATGATGAACAAACTGGGAATAGAAGATTACTTTGATTTCATACTGTCGTTAAATGATAGGCCTGATTTGAAGCCAAAACCTCATCCTGACGGCTATTTGACCGCTCTTAGGGAGATGGGTACATCAAGCGAAGATACAATTATTCTTGAAGACTCGAACCCAGGTATTGCTTCAGCAAAAGCAAGTGGTGCCTACACAATCGCCTTTAAAGAGCACTTAGTACCCAATTATGCTCAAGTTGGTGCGGATGCGAATGTGAGAAATGTAAAGCAACTTTTAGAGTTGTTAGAGAACCGATTCTAAGCAGTCTAGTAGTCGTTGGATGTCCTCTAATGTATGGCTTGGAAAATTTGCGATTCTTATGTGATCGTTTTCAAATGGCTTATAACCTTTTGACACGATGATACCTTTACTGGCAAGCCTCTCGGCGATGTCACTTGCCTCGCCTGGGGTGTAAATGACAGGTGTGGTGAGTGAACGATACGAGCCGGAGATCAATGGGGGGTACTTCTCGTGTCTGTCGAAGTAATCGTAAATTAATTTTGCTTTTTGAGATGTAAGTGAACGAATATTGGAAAGTCCCTGAGCTTCACCTAAGATATCGGACGTAACCCTTTCAAGTAAAAATATATTAAAGACATTGGGAGTCTCTGGAGTTTTATGTGTTTCTGCCTTTTCAGCCAGTGATACCAGGCTATGATGGCCGCCTATAGATACGCCTTTGTTCTGAAGTGAGCGTGCTTTGTGGATAGAGTCGTCGTTGACTATTAGCACCCCCAGACCTGCAGGTAGCCCTAGTCCTTTATGAACAGAGAAAAATGCCATATCAATATAGGAGTAATCAATCTCTGTAACGGGCGCTGACGACACAATATCGACTGCGACAAGTAATTCGGGGTATTTTTCTTTAAGTTTCTGAATACCTGCAAGTGGAATCTGTAATCCGATACTTGTATCGTTTTCCGTAACACATAGAAGCTCTACATCACGGAGGTCAAGATCTTCGTAATTAAGTACATCATTTTGCTCTAGTCTGAGCATAATCGGTTTTTTGCCCAGATCATTGGCTGCTTTATAGAATTTATCCGAGAATCCACCAGTTATGAGGTGCGCTGATGTTTCTTCGACCGTGCTTGCAATGATAGTATGCATACTTTCAGTGGAGCTGCCGGTAAACAATATATGATGAGATTCGGGAATATTAAACAGCTGCCTAAGATTATCGTTAAGTTTTTTGTAAATGGTTATGAAGAACTCTCCAGTATGAGAAATAGAGAATAAATTCAAATCGATAGCGTCTTGTGTGTGTCGATGAACTGTTGGATACAGCTTTGAGGGTCCAACAGTAAGGTATAGTTTTTCTTGCTTGCTCATCTTATTTCTTCATTCCTGCTGTTGAGGTCTTAACTACATGTCGCTTGAGGGCGGTTGCAATGTATCTTAGGACATCCCGATTATTTAGAACGGATCTAGCTTCACCGAGATTATCGAGTACATCGGTGGTTAGATAAGTAATGGCATCTTTTACGGCGTTAGGACGGATGCTTCTTGGCATTTTAGTCTTACTAGCAGTATAAGTGGATGTGCTGTCAATTAGTCTTGTTGTATAATCTGCTGAGATTAAGTCAATATTCAATGTTGCGAGTTCTGATGCTGAGAGACTAGACAACGCCTGATCCCTGTGCACTTTTTGTAATGCAGAAGATCTTACACAAATTGCCCTTGGGCACTTTGAAGCGTCTGCGGGTAAGGTGTAATTTTCGAAAATGGACCTAATATTTGGATGGGGATAAGCCCCGGATGAAGTAGTAGTACTTGCGACCTCCATAGAATTAAATCCTGAAAGGATATTTATTAACCAAAGTGGTGGCACGATTGTCCCAGCTTCAAGCAGTATTTGGTAATCGCTCAGTTTCTCCAGTTCGAAGTTAGGCAAATCGCCATTTGGACGTGCTATAGTCACTTTCGCTGTTCCGTTGGGCACGATTAAGTTACGTAGTGAATATATAGTTGCCTGTAGTTCATCCTGACTATTTCCAGCATTCACAGTTATAGAAACTTTTGCTGAATCAGATTTTATACCATTACCCTTTTTATCCAGTGTTTCACCAAGGTCTATTAACAGCTTTCGCATGATAGCTAACTGCGTCGAGTAGTCGAAGTTTGATGATGTAGGGTCTTCGTAGTATGGCAATCCATTTTTGTCCAGGTCGAATGATAGGAAACCTGATCTTCCCAATAGTTGCTCAACTTTAAATGAGTGTTCGTATAGCGATGAAGTAAGCTCTGGCGGCAAGCTGCCACCAAATTCACGCAGGAAAAGCTGCGTAATCTCGCCGTCAATTATATAGTCTCCCTGTTCGTGAAGGGCTTGCAGGTACCTGTTGCGCAAAGCCATAGAAACGTGGAACAACGCATCTAGTGGCCTTCCTTCTTCCTCTAACAAAGCAGCTGACATCATATGTTGTTCTATGGCGTCGTATCCGTAGTGTGCTCTTTTCTCGATCATTTCATGTTGGAAATCTATGTCCTCGTACATCGACAGATCAAGATCTTCTCCGTATTCAAAGTTCAGCCGCTGAGCTAGTGCAAATATTGAACCTCGACTGGTGCTCTCGCCATGTTCATGTAGCTTTGCGATCAGACCTATACGAAGTGCTTCTGAACGATGATAACCAGCAAGATCGGATGCCGATTCTTCGATTAGATCGGCAACTTCTAGGTGGTTTTGGATCGTACTTTCAAAGCGAGAAGGCTGGACAAACTCGACTCCCTTCCATGCAAACTTGTTGCCTACACGGCTAACACCGTTGCTTTGAGCGCCTAGGATATTTGTCAAATAGTCATCGGTGTCGTGAACTACCTTATAACCAGCTTTCATTGTTTCAATAAGCCACACATTTTGATCATCAGCTTTGGTGAATTCCTCGGGAGTATATAGGTTGAATGCGCATAATTCTCTAATACCCAATTCACGCAATCGCCGTTTGATACGAGGACATGCGGCATCTCTTTCGTATATGTCTATGGGGAGGTCTTTTGTGATGACCGTAAAGTCATAGTCAGAGTTTGCCTTGTTAGCCGCCCTTGTGGTTGATCCAAATATAACAGCTGATACTACGTTGCCTTCGCCGAATTCCTCATCAAGCGCCTTAATGACGGTTTCAAGCGTTCCTGGATCCATTACTTCGTGACTAGTAGGGCCGTTACCTTCGTCTCTTACTGGAGCGGGTCTGTCCTTTGCTAGCCTTTGCAATCCATTTAACCCAATTTCTGTCAGTGGATCGATTATATTATGTGAAATGAATTCACTTGTCGCCCCTATGGCACGGTGGCTTAGGCGACTGTTTTCAGGCGAATGAACCGGGAGAGTATCACTGAATCTAGTGCGTATCATAAGTGAGGCATACTATATCACTTTTTTACAGTTCTCGCACTACTGTTATTTTTGATTTTTAATATTTGGGACAGAGATGGTAAAGATGGAACCCTTGCCGAGCTCGCTGGTTAGACTAATTCGAGCCTTGATCATCGATGATAGTTTGGCTGTTACGTATAACCCAAGTCCGGTGCCGTTATGTTGGCGGGTATGGAAATCTTCTGATCGGAAGAACTTGTTAAACACTTTGTCTTGGTCGTTTTTATCGATACCAATGCCGCTATCGCGGACAGCAAATTGGACACCATCTTTAGATGCTTTGGCAGTGAGCGTAACGGTTCCCTGGTCGGTGTACTTAATGGCGTTAGTAATAAAGTTCTGTAGGATTTCGCGTAGGTATAGTTCGCTGGTGTGCAGCAGCTCTAGTTTAGGATCGATTTCTGTGTGGAACGACAAGCTCTTTTCCTTGGCGGATGGTTCGTAAGCATGCGCTAGGTTTTTGATCAGTTCAGTAACGTTAACATTGGCAGTCTCTAGGGCTAAAGCACCTCGTTCGGCGCGGGACAGCATAGAAAGGTCGTTTATCATGCCAGACAAGAAAGTTACTTGGTCGTAGGCTTGCTGCAGGCTGCCGCTTATTTCTGGAGTGGTGGAGTGCTTAGTGGCAATCAGTTGGGCATTGCTGAGGTTACCCTCGGCAATGGCTACTGGCGTACGGAGCTCGTGGCTGATGACACTAATAAACTCATCTCGTTCTTCTTCTAGTGACTTTTCGCGGGTGATGTCCCGCAGCACAATAACAAAACCTTGGTCGGATTTCTTTCCAAAGCCAAGGTGTACCGGAGCGATACTGATAAACAGGTTAATCATACTGCCATCGGTGTACTTAATACGATGGTCACGGGAAGATGTTGAGCTGACAGTATCTTTGAGTAGATGAGTAACTGTAACGTGCTTCTCGTCCTTATCTAACAGGTGGAGTACATCAGTTAGGTCACTGCCCTCATGTAAGTTATGGACATCCAATAGATCTAAGGCGGCGGCGTTATAAACAATAACCTTCAGGTTCTTGTCGGTGGCAATCACGCCGTCGTTCATGCTGTTGATCAGGCTATTGAGGCGCTCACGTTCGAGCATACTGGTATTCTGTGCGGCAGGTTTTGCTGTCGGTTTTTTTGCTGGTTTAGGTGTAGATTTCTTTGTTGTTGGCATAAGCACTACTTATTATGCCACAGATGCGTCCAGCGATGTGAATTAACCCTCAAAAAGTGGCTTGTAAGCTTTAAGCTCGGAACGTTTTTTCTTGGCACCCGGTAGTGCTGCCTCGAATATGCTCCAGAAGTCTGGTCCGTGGTGCATAGCCTTAGTATGAGTCAGCTCATGGATCAAGACGTAATCTATTAAGTCCCAGGGTAATTGCATAAGGTACAAGTTAAGGGTGATCTCTTGTTTGCTGTTGCAGCTTCCCCACCGTGCCTTGAGGTTACGGACGCTAACACTGGCAAAATCAAAGCCGTGTTTGTCGGCCAGATCCCGCAGGCGTTTAGGCAAGAGGTTCTCTGCTTGCTCTCGCATAGCTTTAGCGGCGATCTTTTTGGCAGCGGCCTGCACTTTACTAGAAGAGACGGTTAGATCGTCTGGATAGGTAACCCAAAGCTCACTTCCCTTACGTCTAGACGTTACCGTAGTGACGTCGTTACTGGCTTTGAAGTATAAATGGTGGAACTTACCAACGGGTACACCACTTTTAATGGTTTCTACCGGCTGCAGGTTGTCTAGTATCCAGCCTTTACGTGTTTGCACAAATGCAATGGCCGCTTGGTACGGAGCCCACCGCGGTAATGTGACCTTAACTTTTTGGTCAGCACTAATACTTATCCGGATGGATTTGCTTTTAGCGTGTTTGCTGAGCTGTACTTCTCCGATATCTGGGATATCGACGGTTTTCATCGAATCAAGATGTTGCGGCGAGTGTTATCGACGCGGCCACCACGGAGTTGGTTAGGAACAAGGTTAACGAGGCCCGGCTTTACCACGCCAGCGGCGCTAGAGTCGGCAGCAATGAGGCCTAGTTCGTATAACTTCTTGAGGATAGCGCTGCGCTGCGTGTTAAAGGTGTGCTTGCCGCTGATAACGGTGTACTCTTCGTTTTTAGGGTTCTGCATAGCTTGGATAATAGCCTGGAATGATTCGCGGGTGTGTGGAGTAGCGTATTTGTCGTCTGTCTTGCGACGATCGCGGTGGCTAAGGCGCGCATAGGAGCTGTCGGCGTCTATTTGGAACCAGATAAGCATAGGTTCGGCTTTGGCCTTGCGGGCGATGTTACGGAGCTCACGACGCTCGGTAAGGCGCATAACGTTGGCATCAAAGATGACGGTCATGCCGGCATTGAGGAATTCTTCGGTCATGTACAGCATTAGGTGCTTTACAATCTCGTTCTCTTCTTTGTCGTAGCGAGGTTCTTCAAATAGTTCGCCGCGAATACGGTCGCTGTCCACATGGGCGGCTTGTAGTGTTTTGCTGAATTCTCGGGCGAAATGTGTCTTACCGGCACCGGGGTAACCGTATAACATAACGAGGAGTGGTTTAGTTGGAGTTACCTTGCTCATAGATTTACCTATTGTATAACAAATTTGTAGATTCATGAAAAGGATAACACCGTGACTTTACGGACATTTTCCGATATCATATCTGTTAGGTGCAAAACCGTAGGGGTATAGTACAGCGGTTAGTATATGGGTCTCCAAAACCTAAGACCGTGGTTCGATTCCACGTACCCCTGCCACGTTGTTTTTACAAAGTCTACAGATTGAGTTGTAGACTTTTTTGCTACAAAAAAGTTCGATTCCATTCACCCAGTCCCCCATTATTCTTACATAATTGATACGAGTTTAGGTTGTCTGAATAGCTGTAAATATCACGAAAAAGACAGCCAAGTCTTTATTACTGCTATTCGAGGCCACTTACCAGAACTTGAAGATAATCATTGCAGCAATGACTATTGCCCAAATGATGGCGATAAATATATCTCCACCATTGTCTACAAATTGTTGGATTTTTGTCTTCATATTCTTACTTAACTTGTAATCTTTGTAGTTAATCCTAAACCATGCCCAGTTCATAGCGATAACTGCGCTGTAGCAAAATATGCAGAAAATACAAATGTAGCCAATACGGAATGTGCTTTGCCATAAATACCAAGCTCCAAAAGCAAGGAAAAAAACTGAGAAAAATTGGAAAACGTATCGCAACTTTAAGTTAAGTTTGCTACCAGTAAGCGCTGCAAGCGCTAGCCCGGCAGTAGTCGCAAAGAAGATCATACATATTAGTGAATTGGAAAAACCAAAAACACGTGATTGCCAGGCATCAAAGACATTAGTGCAGCTGAATATTGAATTCAGGTCACAACTTAAAGCTACTTTTGGGTTTAGAGCACTATTTATTCGTTCAATTGTTTGAATTAATGATGCAATAAGTCCAACAGATGAACCAATTGTTACGGTCGTCCAAAGCGATTTGTTGGATACTTTCATACATTTAAATATACTCCCTATTTGGTAAAGTAGAAACAGGATAATATAGACCTTTTTTATCTTTGTCTAGCGATGTGCTTTTTACATTATTTCTTTCCGCTTCCACCCCTATTAAAGTTCGATAATCGTCCTTTAAGCCCTGCCAAGCAGAACAGTTCAAAAAAATAACAGATAGAAAAAGTTCTATTTCGTATTGCTCAAATGCTTTTTTGTGAAATTTTTCTGCAGTTAATCTGTAAAAAAGTTCGATTCCTGTTTGTCCTCCACTTGTACAATCGAACTTTTTCGTAAAATTAATTAGTATTGCTGAAGAAGTTAGACCATACGTTGTAGCGGAATGAGATTTTAGAGTACAGTTTTTCGCAGTAACTGGGCGTTTAGTGCAACTATTACAGTAGAAGCGGACATGAGTACTGCGCCCACTGCTGGTGACAGTACAATCCCGGCCCCAAATAGTACACCCGCAGCTAGTGGAATTGCGAAAATGTTATAGCCAGTAGCCCAGCCAAGATTTTGGAACATTTTACGGTACGTAGCTTTGGATAGCTTTATTACTTTAACTACATCTTGAGGATTACTGTTGACCAGGATAATATCTGCCGACTTAATGGCTACATCAGTGCCCGCCCCAATAGCGATACCTATGTCGGCTTGTGTGAGTGCTGGTGCATCATTTATGCCATCTCCAACCATCGCGACCTTATTACTATTCTTCTGAAGTGCTTTTACTTTCGCAGATTTATCTTCAGGACGCACTTCAGCAAAATATTGATCTAATCCAAGTTGTTTTGATACATAGGACGCTACTTCTTCAGAGTCGCCCGTTATCATGGCCGTCTTTATGCCCATTTCCTTAAGCGTAGCGATGGTCTGCTTTGATTCATCGCGAACTATGTCAGCTAAGCCTAACGCACCGATAACCTGTTCGTTGGTAATCAAATACACTTCCGTCTTGCCCTCTCTCGCAGCTTTTTTTACTGCTTTGGCGATATCCGCAGGAACACTAAGCTTGTTTTCTTCTATATACCGGTAACTGGCAGCTATATACACTTCGCTACCGTGCAATGTGCCTTGTACACCTAAACCTGGCAGAGCTTTAAAGTCAGTGACCTTATCAAGGTGAACATGTTCTCCTTCTGCTTTTCGTACAATGCCCTTACCTACAATATGCTCACTATTCTGTTCAAGACTTGCGGTTAAATGTAAAACATCTTCTTTGCTATGTCCTTTTGTAGCCCATATATCGGTAACGCCGTGTTCACCTTTTGTCAATGTTCCTGTTTTATCAAAAAGTACCCAATCTAGTTTTCGAGCTGATTCGAGGGCTAATCTTTTGCGAACCAGTAAGCCGTTTTTGGCCGATAACGCAGTCGATATTGAAACAACTAAGGGTATAGCCAAGCCTAGTGCATGAGGACAAGCAATAATCAGAACCGTAACTGACCGTTCTAAGGCAAAACCCGCGTCTTTTGCGATTAGCCAATAAATAAACGTGGTTATGGCGGTAATTATTGCAATGAAAGTTAGATAAAATGCTGCCTTGTCTGCAAGAACCTGAACATTAGACTTTGAGGTTTGTGCTTCGGCAACAAGACGCATGATCCCAGCTAAAGCTGTGTCGTCCCCGATTTTTGTAACCCGTACAGTGATTGAACCGTCTTGGTTGACAGTTCCTGCAACAACGCCATCATTTGAGGCTTTAGCTACAGGCTTTGATTCTCCGGTTATAGTAGCTTCATCTATCGACGTCGTTCCATTAGTAATAACTCCGTCAATTGGTATTCTTGTCCCTGGCCTGACTAATACAAGATCTCCCACGCTCAGTTCGCTTACTAATACTTCCATGGGCTTGCCTTTGACTAACTTTTCGGCTTTGTCGGGAAGCAACTTAGATATAGCGTCAAGGGCGTTTTCAGCTTTAGCAACTGATGCCATTTCTAGCCAATGCCCTAGTAACATGATAGTTACTAGGGTTGCTAGTTCCCAGAAGAAGCCATCGCCCTCTATGAAGAACTGTGTTGCAATGCTATAGGCATACGCAGTAATGATTGCCAGGCTGATAAGAGTCATCATGCCTGGCAATTTTGCTTTTAACTCGCCCCACGCACTACGAATGAACACCAAACCACCATAAAAGAAGATGATGGTACTAAACACGAATGGCACATATTGTGAGCCAGGAAATGCTGGCGGCGTGAAGTTCAGCCAATGCTGTATCATCTCGCTATATGCGAGTACAGGTATGGTTAAAATTAAGGACAACCAAAACTTATCCTTAAACATTGTCACAGAATGTCCTGCGTGCTTGTCGTGCTCTTGGTGCTCACTGTTATCGTGATGGTGTTCGTGGTGTGAGTGATCCATAGCTTAATCTCCGCACGTGCTTTCGTGTAAAGGCACAAGGTTATCAAAACGTGCCTGTATCTGTTCTTTAGTGGGCTCCTTTTCTTGTACAAATATAGCTACATTGCCAACCAGGTTATTTATGCGGGTCAATTCTTCCTCTGTTTTTTCGGACGGATGCTCATCTACCACACCGCCGTGAGCAGAGGCTTTTGGAAATAGCCAGTCTAGCACGTTGGCAGACGACACCTCTTCGTTGTGTCCTACGTTACTTTTCTTGCCAAAGAACGTTTCAAGATCCTGTTTCAGAAAATCATTCCAAACTTTTTGCTGATAGTCATTTTTATCGCCAACATATACATAGAAATTAGCTTTATCGGGTACGGTTGGCAGCACCTTGCCATATATCTTTACAGAGCTAGGTATAATACCAGCGTCGTACCGTCGCCCGAGCAATTCGTCCTCACCGCCAATGTAGTTCCATCCAAAGTACTTCAGAAACTCGCCGCCAGTCATACCGTTCCAATGAACGTGCGTCAGTTGGTCCATCTTATCGTGGAAGTCTATCGGTATACTGCCAACTTCTGCACTACACGTAGTAGAATTACCGCTTACTACTTGAAATTCATCCTTTGAAAAGTCAACCGCTTTACCGTTAACCAGTATTTGTGTGCGGTAATGGTAATGCTGGTAAGTAGGCTTTCTGAGATGTTCAGGAGTAGATGCGTATACATAACCATACCATCCACCGACAAGCAGTGTAATCGCTGCCAGAGTAGCTGCCGCATAAGCAGCTACTCTTTTACTAAGCTTCAGGGTACTCTTACTAGCTTGAGTTTTGTTTGATACTTCTGTCTCGCTCATTTTTAGTGCCCACCGTGCATCATCTGGTTCATTTCGCTGCTAGAGTAGCCCCAGTCTTGCTGCCATTGCTTCATCTCAACTATCTCCTTATCTTGAGCTGCAATGATGGCTTGGCTCAGCTGCTTTATCTCGTCGTGTTTCGCTCGTCCCGCCGACAGCTTAGCCATATCAACTGCTCCCTCGTGATGAGTTATCATCATCTCGATAAAGGCCTTGTCATAGGCGTCGCCCGATAAGCCCTCTAGTTGCTTATTCATATCCATCATAGACATTGAATTGTGATCTGTAGTCGTTGGCTGCTGTTCGGTAGCAGCGGGCGTATTTGTGTTTTTGTTGTCATCATTTTGGCTGCCAACCACATAGCCGCCGAATCCAGCTGCTGCGATAAGTGCAACCATTACTACTGCGATTATACTCTTATTTTTCATAGTTATCTCCAATCCTTAGTTATCTGATTATGGTTTAGCCCAATAACTTATTCCATTCGGTTTTTTACCAACGCTAATACGAGCAACTTCTTTTCCAGCGTTATTATCAACCACTGAAACGTCGTTACTCTCCATATTTGTAACGTATGTGAACCTATCATCTGGCGACACAACTACACCGTGAGGAGCACTGCCGACTGGAATAGTTTGAGTTGTCTTTGCTTGTTCCAAGTCTACTTTGTATAAGTTGTTTCCAGCTGGTTGACCGAAGTCATTACCCTGGTCGGCGACGTACGCATAGCGGGAGTCAGGCGATGGATACAGCTGCAGGGGTCCTTTTGATTCATTTGGTAGGGGTGCATAGCGTACCTTGCCACTCGAAGTATCTACGATAGCGACACTCTTGCTGGTGAAGACTGACGCTAGAGCATACTTGCCATTTGCGGTCACGCCAGTCTGAACAGGAGTTCCGTTAAGCGGAATATACTCGAATGTAAAGGTCGAGAGGCTCAGCTTGCCGATACTTTTATCTCCCATCAACGCAACATAAGCGTATTTGCCGTCAGGAGATACACGCAGACCGTGCGGCCCTGCATTAGCCTTTGCACTTGCGGTTGCAACAACCGTAAACGTCTTAGTGTCGATTTTGTACACTTCAGCCTTGTTTTGTGAAGTAGCCAATGCGAATCTACTGTCGGGCGTAAGCACCACGTGTGCCAAGTGGAGGTCACTACCTATATCAATCCGCTTGGTTATCTTATCGGTTAAGGGGTCGATGACAACGACTTGATCAGAACTGGTAGATACGTCATTGTGTCCTTCACCGGCATACGCAGTCGGGAACAGCTTGTTCAATACACGTGTCTTCAAGCTCGCAGTATGATTTGCCATAGCATTTGCAGTAACCCATACAGATTTGCCATCTGGTGCAACCTGGACGTTGTGTGCCATATACATTGCTCCATCTGCATTTTCTTTATTGGCTAGTTCTATCTTTGCAATGACAGATTGTGACTTGGGGCTAATTACGTCTATTCTCCCAGCGTCTTCGGCTGCGACATATACTTTATCATTAGCGATTTCCGCTCCCGTAACAGGGAAAAGTAGATATGCAGCGACCACTACAAGCAGTACAGATACTCCGCCAATTAGCCATAGATATTTTCTTTTCATTTGTACTCCAAAATTACCTTAAAGTGTGTTTGCGTGAGGACAAACACACTCTCAAGCTCTGAAGACACCGTACAGAATATAAATCGGTATCTTTGGTGGTGGTTTAACAGAGTCTGCATATCTCTCTTGGCTTACTATGCTGTCGTTAAAATGCCAGCCTTCCGTAAGCACATAGAAAGGTACGACTGGTTCGTCATTTTCTTCGCCATTATTAGAATCTAGGGATTCTTCTTTACTAAACACAGCCGTTCGACATAGTGTGGCACATGAAGCTGAATCACTTGAGCTGTGCTTCATACCGCTATTCATCTCATGGGACATTGCTGGCATTGCAGAAGTGTGAACCGAAAAAGATACTAAATTCAGAAGCAATACCGCAACTATAAGGGCTGTATTCTTTAGTGCTATTAGGTATTGCACGTCTATTTACCTCTAATGTTATTAAGCTCGTAGAGTTTCATAAGTTCTTCGAGAGCTATTGTTTGCTCTTTCTCTTTACCAGAAGCAATCATATCGGTGATATGCGTAGTGATGTGGTTTTCTAGGACTAGCTTATTAAGAGAGGATAGCGACTTTTGTATTGCAAGGGACTGGGTCAAGATGTCGATGCAATAGTCTTCGTTTTCAATCATCTTTTGGACGCCACGCATTTGACCCTCAAGTATCTTAGATCGGTGCAGTGCGCGTTGTTTTAAGTCAGATATCATAACCTAAGTATAGTACCCCCAGGGGGTATGTCAAGCATCTTATCTCCAATTTGTAATGCGGGTAAATTTAATCATCTGATTAGCTAGCTCAGTAGATACCGTTCTCCTCATAACTTCCTTGCTGTAGCTTTGAGAAAGTATATTCAGACTCCCTTCCCATAGTATTGTTTTATCTATGACTGCTAACTTGCGGTGGCGCATGTCATCGTAAAACTTAACCTTAACCCCTGCTACTCTGAGTTGCTTTATAGATTGCCATGCTTGAATTTGAAATTCTCGATCATGATGCCTCGGATTACGCGTGTTGATGCGCACCCTTACACCTTTCTTGGTTAATCTCCTGAAGATAGGCAGAAGTGTATCAGTTCTTTTGCACGCAATGAATGGGCTTTCAATAATAACCTCATGAGTTGCATGTTTAAGGTCACGTTGAAATGTGCAATAGAATGTAGTTTCAGAGTGCAGTGCAGAGGTTAGTAGCTCGGTGGTTGACGATCTTGAGAATCGCAATTGCCTAAACATTTTTTTGCTCCTCGTTACTAATCTTTGATGGTAAATTTACATCACTTTTGTCGATCGTCACCCCTATTAAAGTTCTATAATCGTTCTGAAGCTCCTGCCATATCATTCACATAAGTTAATAAGTTAATAAGTTCGAGTTAAGCTTTATCGTATTACGCTCCATCCTTTGTATCATCCTTATGTTTATCAGTGGTTGATTGTATAATTCATCTAATATGGAAAATTTAGCATTTATTATTCTCCCCGTAGTGCTTGTGTTAATAGCGTTTAGAACTAAACAGGATCTTGCAGAGTACAAAGAATTTAAGAAATTAAAGTCCACTAAAGCTCGACAAACAAAATATAAAGAATGGGTTCTGTGGTCATTTGGTTTGTTTGGCTTTGGGAGTTTTCTGTCTTTATTGTTACTCGACAAGCTAAGTCTTGTTAGGCAGCCATTAGCTGAGTTTGCAAATCTACTCCCAAAGTCAAATTCTGCTGTCAGTGTGTCTGCCGGCGACAGTGGCGGATTTATTGCTGGAATTTTAACTAGTGTCATAGCAGCAGGCTTAGCAGTGTATATAGTTTCGAAAAAAAGTAGGTCCAAGAGGAAAGACTTTGTAATCGGTGATATAGAGGCGATGTTGCCGAGAAATAGAGCTGAACGCGGATGGGCAGTGCTTCTCTCTTTAAACGCCGGGCTTAGCGAAGAACTATTCTTTAGATTATTGTTGCCGGCTCTGTTCTATATAGTTTTTGGCGAACCAAAATTAGCGATTGGGCTGTCAGTACTTACATTTGGCTTGGTGCATTGGTACCAAGGTAGAATTGGCGTGATCTTCACGCTGATTTTTGGAGCTATAATGACGTATGTGTATCTTAAGACCGGAAGTATCTTTGTCGTTATGGCCCTACATGCAACTATGGATCTAAACTCGCTAGTGCTACAGCCAACGCTTAGAGGTCTGTTTAGATCACGGTCTGAATAATATCGTACCCCATCTCTCACATCCTTTGATGCACCAATAACAACTTTATACTCACTAGCTAACACTAGTAGAGTCCGATAATCGTCCTGTATCTCCTATCAAATATAACGAGCCAGTAAACGGTTGGCACTTATAGTTTCATAGAACATGAACCTATCTGTCTCATCTGTTACACTCTTAGTAATGAGTACAATAATAATCTTGGCTTGCTTCGCCGCTTTCATCTACCTATTCTTCCAATTCTACCCTCCATTTGGTGGTAAAACCCCGATCGCTATAAAACAGAAGTCCAAGAACTTCAAAGATGGTAAGTTCGTAAACCAAATCTCTACCCCAATGGAGATGGGTTTTAAGACGATGGTGTCTATTATTCGTGATCAGCTGCGTAAACACTCTGCCCGTAAGCCGGCAAAAAATTTAGTACCAGAGCATCTGGATGCAACACAACAAGTAAAACAAGAACAGATCACTTGGTTTGGTCACTCGGCATTTTTGTTACAGATGAATGGTAAGAATGTGTTGCTAGACCCCATGTTTGGTCGGTCGCCCTCCCCTTTTCCGTCTGTTGGCCCACAGCGTTTCAGTAAAGACTTGCCGGCAATGCCGGAAGATCTACCGCACATAGATGCAGTGCTGATCTCACATGACCATTACGACCACCTAGATTACGAATCTGTTAAGAAGATCGCCAGTAAAGTAGATATGTTCTTTGTTCCAATTGGTCTGTCAGCTCATTTGCAAAAGTGGGGCGTAAAGCCAAAACAGATCACCGAACTAGACTGGTGGGACGAAAGTAGATTTGAGGGCTTTACGTTTGTTTGTACACCGTCTCGGCACTTTTCTGGCCGTACACTAACCGACAGATCTACTACGCTATGGGCATCGTGGGTTATAAAGACTAAGCAGACCAGCATCTTTTTTAGTGGAGACTCTGGCTATGGCCCTCACTTTAAGCAAATTGGTAGTAAGTACGGACCATTCGATCTAACACTGCTGGAGTGTGGCCAGTATGACCCACGGTGGTCGACTATTCATATGTTCCCCGAACAGACCGCTCAGGCGCATGCTGACTTACGTGGTAAGCGCATGATCCCTATGCATTGGGGAGCATTTGTTTTGTCTTTACATGGTTGGACTGAACCCGTTCAGCGAGTTCTAGCTGCAGGAACTAAAACTGGCGCCGTGATTATGACGCCAAAGATCGGCGAAGTTGTTGCCTTTAAGGCCAAAGATTACCCTACTGAGCATTGGTGGGAAGAGTACGAACTAAGCTAGTTCGCTCGGTAGGCTGTCGATTCCGCCCATATCATGAGCATCGGTAAACCCTGCCCCGCCTAGGAGGCGTTGGGCTTCTGATGATCTGTTGCCGGAGCGGCAGAAGACGAAGACGGGTGCATCTTTTGGAATATTAGGGAAACGTCCTTCGGACATTTGGCGGACATCCCAGTGCATGGCACTGCTGATGTTTTGCTCGGCGACCTCTTCGTCACTACGGACATCTATGAGGTAGGCACGTTGGTTTTTGATGTTGTCTATTTCTGAGCGAGTAAGTTGATGAAGCATATTTACAGTATATCGAGTGGTTCAAGTATTTGCATCACGAAAAAGCAGGCACGTACGGTGCCTGCTTCGCCTGGCGTCAGTGGCATGTCGATGACAGCCTTGCTGTTTCATGTAAACCCAAAGTTCACGTTGTGCCCACTGTTTCGTGATTCTAAGATCAATATAAAAAGCGCCTCCTTGTCGCCGGATTAAACTTTCGCCTTAGTATGCGATTGCTTAGTCACGGCAGGGGGCGCTCCACGAGGCTGCTACTGCAATGGTTGGGTCAATGCTGTTTCGGTGCTCGCCATAGTCACTGGATGCTAACTTGCGTGCAGAGCGATATGCTCCATATCTATATTATAGGACATCTAGACAATATTGCAAGGATAAACAGTATGATTTTTGGGTATGTCTGGTCTGTTACAATCAGAACATGACCAAGAACTTTGACCACCGTGCCCTGCACCTTAAACCTCGTGACACGGTTGTCTTTACGGCCATGTCTAAAAGAAACTTCTACATGCGTTATTTTGTGGCTAAATTTGTACTAGACCAAGGGAACGTGCCACTCAACCCATTTATGATCTTTGATTACTTCCTGGTAGATACCGTAGATCGAGATGTTATACGCCAGGCCAATAATACATTAGTGTCACGTGCTGATGAACTATGGGTGTTCGGCAACATAAGTGATGGAGTACAAGCCGAGATACTGCAGTTTAAAAAGACTAAAAAACCAGTTCGCTACTTTATGTTCTCTAATGACAAAGACGTTACCGAAGTCGAAGAGGACAAAGCCCAGTTAGAATAACACCGACAATATGACTGTTCCGCTTCTTGACCTACCACCCCACCATACAATCGACTTTATAGACGAGCCGACATCACGTGATTACGATTATCATTTTCGTAAAGTTTACCTACCATCTGCCATTATTCGATTAGCAAATGGCGGCAACCTTATTGGAGACGGCGTAGTGCATATGACTTGCCGTGGAATTGTTGGTTATAACGACGCTGGAGATTACTTTCATGGATCACCGTGGGGCGACCAGACACTTGCAAGTATCCAGGGATTCGCAGGAGATATTGACCAAGCCACTGATGCGTTAGCTACATTGCATGGCGGTGATTTGCCTTTGGCGGGCGTAGAGAAGCTGCCAGACATTGCGCAGGTTGTTGGGATTAGAGTTGGCCAAGACGTAGTTACTAATCATAATGCCGGGAAATTTTTTACGGTTAATACTAAAGATGTGCCAACCCATGTCATAGACCCTCTATCCAGGATGGGCTTATTCAGGTTGCTTGGCGAACCGGCCTTACTGCAATGGTTTGTAGAAGATATCGACCCAGCGCTCACTCCAGAGTTAAAGTTGCGACACATGCAGGGATAGTTCGCTGACTAGAATGCTTACTGCCTTGTCTTCGTATTGAGGTTCGCCATTTGTATTTCTGTAGCTATGATCGGCATCGTCGACACCATAAACAGGTGCATCAATACCGAGACCTTTGAAAACCTTTTGAAGATTTTCAGGTGTTGAGAACTTGTCATGCTCGCCCTGGACAACAACTAGGAGACTGTCTTTTATGTTGTCCATTAGAACATCGTCGACGCAGTAGCCCATTACTGCTATTTTGCAGCCTTCTAGTACCTCTGGTTTGTTCTTCCAGAGATAGCTTGCTGTTATAGCACCCAGGGATTTGGCAACGATCACTATATTTTTATGGCCGTCTTTCCTGATTGCGGCAATAACATGCTCCAGCGTGTCCTGTTCCTCTTGGAGCTCTGGGCCACTTGATCTATCGTCTTCTCGTTCACGGTATTTGAAGTTGAATGCCAAGACGCTGCTACCTAGCTTTTCAAGACCGGATGCAGTTTTTTGGATAAAACTTGAATCGATTCCCGCTCCACCGCCATGCAAAACGATGTAGCAAGTATCAGCATTAAGCTTTTTGTAATAACGATAGGTTAGCTCCGGGAGGTTCATTGCATATCAGTATATCTTAAGTTGCTTGACATTATTCACATTAGAAATGCTGTTATTTGCCCGGTGCACAACTAAATGGTAAGCTAAGTTATACTTATATAACTAAAAGTAAAGTCACCTTATTAGCGTTCATACTCAAAAATCATTGAAAGCCACTGTAAGGAAAGTTGGTCAGCTCGAGAAGCATCTCACTTCTCCATCGGTTACCCTCATTCTCCTTGCTGCCGTAATTGGCGCCATTATATATATGGTGTTTTTATTACAGCCTGGGTATCGTGGCGATGCACTACCCTACACCATGGTCTTGATATCAGAAATTTTCTTTATTGTTGTGGGTACGGTTTCGTTTTGGACCATTTTGAGTGGACGGTACAACCCGCGCCATTTCGGCTACCACAATACAAAGAATCAGCTATTCGGTGATTATACAAAGAACGTTATAAAAGAGATCAAAGCTTCTATGGCAGTGAGCACTCTTAACAAGCCGATGTACATTAATAAAAAACCAGTTACAGTTGATGTTTTTATTCCAGTTTACGGTGAGCCAGTCGAAGAAGTTCGACAAACGGCCGTTGCAGCCAAGGCCCTATATGGTAAGCACGAGACGTATATATTAGACGACGGTAATTCAGATGAAGTAAAAGCAATGGCTGCCAGTATCGGGATTGGCTATATTAGACGCTCCAAACACAAGAACGCCAAGGCTGGAAATATCAACCATGCATTAACCAAAACAAGTGGTGAGTTTTTTGTAATTCTGGACGCCGACTTTGTTGCTAATAGCTACTTTATTGTAGAGACTATTCCATTCTTCGAAGATGTACGAATGGCGTTTGTACAGACTCCACAGTTTTATAGTAACCAAGTCAACTTTATATCGAGTGGTGCGGGCTTTATGCAGCACATCTTTTATTCTTTGGTGCAGGTCGGCAAGAACCGTTTTAACGCCGCGTTTTGCGTGGGCACCAATGTTATATTCCGCCGAAGCGCAATCGAGGAGATCGGTGGCATGTACGAGAAGTCTAAGTCAGAGGATATCTGGACCTCAATGATCTTGCACGAGCACGGTTACCGTTCCATCTATATTAACCGCGTGCTGGCAATCGGTAAAACACCCGAAACAATAAAAGCCTATTCCAAACAGCAACTGCGATGGGCTACTGGCAGCTTCGAGATCTTTATTAAACGGAATCCACTACTAAATAGACGACTGACTGTAGACCAAAGAATTCAATACTTTTCCTCTACAGTTTTTTACTTTAACGGCTTTGCTATTGCCGGATTATTGTTACTTCCTGCCCTTCAAATATTCTTTAACCTTACGCCAATTGCACTCGGCATTCCCGTCTGGCAGTGGGCGTTACTGTATTCAGGATTTTACCTGACTCAACTGGTCCTGTCTGTTTATACAATGGGTAAGCTCAAGTTTGAGACACTGATGTTATCAGCGGCTTCTTTTTCCATCTACATCAAAGCCTTCTTTAACGCCCTCAGAGGTCATGATGAATCCTGGCAGGCCACCAACCGCGTTGATTCATATGATTCGCCGTTCAACTACATCCGTGCCCAAGTGTATGTTTTTATCTTTTTGTTCATGACTACAATAGTAGGAGTTTGGAAGAGTATATATACTCAAGAATTCTCGGTGTCGATAATCTGGTCCGCACTGAACGCCTTCGTATTTGGCTTTTTTACATATGTAGCTATCAAAGAATCAATGGCAATGCGTCGGTTAAGTCGCAAGAAATCGACACCTACGCCAGTAGTAATTAAAGGAGACAATCAATGAAGCCAAGCTCAAGAATAAGGTTTATAGCTGGCATTATGGCCGTTTTATTAATCTGTATGTCATTGTTTGTGTACTTAAACTATTCGATGTCACGCGTTGACTCTATAGACGCCCAGCTTCAGTCGGACACCTACACCGTTGGTATCGACTACTCTGGAATTATCGAGAAGCAATATGTGGACGAAGGCGCCTACATTAAAACAGAAGACCCACTGTTTGAACTTCGAAGCCCAACACTGAGTGATGCAATTCGTAATAACGATGTTGCTAAGTCGTCATTACTTTACTCGCTCACAGATGACGGGTTAGTAACTATCTCTGCTGCTGCGCCGGGACAGGTCCAGACTATTGGCTATCGTCAGGGAGCTTTTGTGCCAGCAAATAGCCAGATCGCAACCATAAATATAGAGAATAAACTGTTTGTTGAAGCTACCTACAAGTTGTCGTCTCCTGACTATTCCCGACTAAATACTAATAGCAAGCTGACCATTGTTTTTCCGGATAACAAGCGAGTAGAAGGAAGCGTTTATGACTTCAAGTTGGCCACGGTGAATAAAGAAGTGCTCACAACGGTTCGGGCACGCTTTAATCAGAACGCCATAAACAAGACTGCGTTTTCTGTAGGAACACCACTTAAGACAACGCTGCATTTCGATTCAGATACTTGGTTTAACACAATAAAGCGACAGACACAGTCACTAACCAAGCCATCGTCTAGGGAGTAGTATGCGGAAGTGGCTAACAGTCAGGACTGGTGTAATCGCTGTACTACTTTTGACCCTGATTGTTATGATGCTAGTAATGAATCGTCGCCCTGATGTCCAGCCGGAGGTTTCGCTGGTAGATAACATTTTGCTTTCTAATCTTCCCCAAAAAGATGCTAGCAACATCGACACTAGTCATTTAGCATCTGGCTTAACACCGCCTACCAATAAATGGTTTAGCGGTATCGCACTTCAAAAAGAACCAAAAACTGTATTTCCGATGCCACTTGGTTTTAGTGCCACTGACTCTACCTTTAGCTATGGCCTACCTGATGTTCAGGTGACTGCCAGCACAATAAGTGGCGGCCTAGGACAACGTTTAATAGCCACTGTTGCAGGCGCCAGTTCCTATAAAGTTACGCGCTATGATGAACTTAGCGCAGATCTAACATACTTTCGAACGGACGGTACCGCAATGGGAACCGTCACGTTGTTAGAGGGTTCTCCTTATTTGCAGTTTGCAGCAAGTGCCGGGGCAAAGTTGTCTGTTGAGTTGCTGGGTACAACACCTGCGGTCAGGGATACTCAGGTGATATTTGAAACCGATATGGCAAACTACTATGTAATGGGATTCAGTGGTTCTGATTTAACAGCTTCAGGCCAGAAGTTGAACATTGATGTGCCCGCAAATGGTTTGGTTAGTTTCTATGCGCTTCCACCAACGGTAACAAATGATGCTCTAAAAAATACTGCTGGTAATCGAATCACAGGCACGACTGTTGAATTTTGGAAGAAGAATAATTCCTTCCAGACGGCAATTACTATCAAGACCAGTAATGGCAAGCCTACTGCATACGGTGCCATGCCTCATCAGGAAAATGCGGCCGCTGCGACATTTTCATATGCAACAATTTACGGAGATCAGCGAATCAGCACTGGAACTACGTTTACTTTTTCTACTCCAATTGTGCAGGTGGACAGTTCGCTCGAATTAAGTAAGCTATCAAAGGCCAATAGGGATCTGTTAGTGAAGACTCTCCGACAAGATATTAATGCTACAACTTTCAAGGCCACCGATAGCTACTACTCCGGTAAGGAGTTGTATCGGAGCGCACAGATGCTCCAAATGGCTCGGCAACTGGGCGAGGATAACATTGCATCAACTATCCAGAACAAATTACGCCAACAATTAGAGTCATGGTTATCTGCTATTGATGATCAAGGCAGCCGCTTCTTTTACTACGACACGCGCATCCAGAGTTTGATTGGCGCCACACCCTCCTTTGGATCAGAAGAAGCAAATGACCACCATTTCCATTACGGGTATTTTATCTATGCCGCCAGCATACTCGCTCAATATGACAATGAATTTTTGGACAGATATCAGCCGTCGGTAGACTTGATAGTAGCTGACATTGCCAACTACACGGGCGGTCAGAAGTTGCCGCTTCGTCGAGTCTTTGATCCGTACATGGGGCACTCTTGGGCATCAGGTAGTTCACCGTTTAACGACGGTAATAATCAAGAATCATCGTCGGAAGCTATGAATGCCTGGATAGGTATATCGTTGTGGGCTGACCAAACAAAGAATAGTAAGCTTGCCTCTCAAGCGGGCTGGTTGCTGAGCAATGAATCAGCATCGACTAGTAGTTATTGGATGAATATTGACAAGACGAAAGCCCCGTACAATAAAGGCTACGCCCACGCAATCGTTTCGCTTAACTGGGGAGGAAAACGTGATTATTCAACATTCTTTAGTGCGGAACCACTCGCTAAGCTGGGGATTCAGTTGCTGCCCATGAGCCCAAGTATGAACCAACAATTATCTGACAATTCAAAAGCAAGAGCGGCTCATATTGCCGAACTAGGCCCACTTACGTCTTACGATGTTCCTTTTGGCGACTACTTGCTGATGTACCAAAGTCTAGATAATGCCGACGCTCAGCTGCTAAAAGAAGCTCAAAAATTGCGCGACACTACAATAGATGGCGCCAACTCACGTAGTTATATGTACGCCTGGATCATGAGCCAACCATAACAGGCCCTAATAAAATATGGCTATTTATGTGTAACGCCGTAGTGTTGCAACCCAGACGGGAGATACTTATTTATAGTGGTATCGTTCGGGATGGGTTGTGCCTGATCATGTAGGTTACGTAGAGTAGCGGTTGGCTCTCCATCGGTCGATACTAAATTATTACCACTTTTGCTGCCCTGCTCTAGCCCGGGGATGCTGACCGGAGTTGAAGCCAACGCTTCAGCGAAGCTGGCGCTGGTGTTATAGCGACCTTGTTTGGTAATAGCAATGTTACCGGATCCATTAGCGTAGACATTATTGTTCATGACGGTCTGGGCAACGCCAAGTCCAGTATTGGCTTTATGGATAACGGTATTTAGTTCTACCGAAGTACCGGCGTTAACATTGGTAATGCACAATGCTGTAACTCCACCGCAGTAGCCCTGACCAGTGGGATAGGCGATGATGTTATTGATCATGATATCGATGGCTGGTATCCATGTCATGGTTGGCGGCAGTGGACGTACGGTGTCACGGTCGCTACTGTATGAGTTTCCGCACAGCGGTTGTGCTGGGTCGGAGCAGCCTGGAGCCGATCGCTCATCTACGTAGACGGCAACTACATCCGATCCACCAATAATGGTATTGTTGATCAATTTCAGTCCCGATGACCCCGCTAACTTAACGGCTCGCGCCGATCCAGTAGCCGTTATGTAGTTGTTGATTAGATACAGATTATCGGAAATTTCGAAGAACACCCCTGAGCTATCATTATTAACAATGCGATTCCCAGCAACTTGGACGTCTAGGTTGCTTTGATCAAACCAAAGTCCCGGCCCTTTGTTGTCGCTGATATCACTATTTATAACTGTAGTGTTCCTGGTGCGTGAGGTTTTGAGAGCACCAGCTTGGATGGAAGTGGTGAACTCGTCAAACTGGTTCATGTTAGTTATTTTGACAGCTTGCATACTGAAGCCTTCGGTATAAAGGGCGCTAACGCCCATCCAGTTGGAGGATGAAATACTGACATTTTGCATGACACTATTGGTGTTGATATGGCTATCGCCCAGGTAGGCGACCGAAATAAAGGCTGAATCTGATATGTCGACATTTATAAGTTTACTGTTGTCCGCCGTGGCCATAAATTTGATAACACCATAGTCGTTGGCGCTATTAGAGTAGCGAGTGACTTTTAGGCCTTGAATAGTGCTGTTGCTGGCATGCACCGTGGCAAACGTATCTTTGTTAGACACGGCTACGTCACCCTTGGCTACGTCGGCAGCGGTGAGATATATCCGCCCAGAAGCAGCATCCACCCAGAATTTTCCAGCCCCCAGAGAAGCTTTTGCAGTAACTTGAGTTAGCTGCGTATCCCCCACCCAAGCTTGGTCGGGGAATTTTCCGACACCGTCACCATTCAGGCCTTGGCCGGTAGTGAACGATAACCCGCTACCATCAGTGACTGGCTGTGCAACATAGCTGTGATACGAGTTACTCCCTTCGGTGGTCCATCCAGATGAAAATGATTGTGATCCGTCAAAAATCGGTGTTTCTCCCGGGTAGGCTGTGATGGTAATACTCTTGTTGGGAGCGATAATAATGCCACCTTCGTTGTAGTTACCCTGGCGCACTACCACGGTATCCCCGCTTGCCGAGGCGGTGTAGGCTTTAGCGATTGTGGCATAGGGCGAACTACTTGTACCATTTCCGGTAGTATCGTTGCCGTTGTCGTCTACGAAGCGTTGGGTTCCGATTAGGCTGCTTAGACTATACTGCACAGGCAGCTTGGCGCCCGCTAAGCTCGCACAGCCGTTTGTTGCTCCAAATTGGACACTTGTGCCGCCCGAGGCGGCTTGGCTGTTTACGGTGTTCGCACAGCCCGCTATGACCCCTTCTTCTGCCTCGGAGCTTGTACCAATAGTTGCCGCCGAAGAAATTGCGATAATAATTATCCCAATTAAGGCGAATGCGCTAACCAGTATGATGCCCCGAAATCGACTGGTGGACTTTTTAGAAACCATTAGAGTTATTTTATATCAATTACATCTAATCTCGAAGGCATCTACGCCATCGGTCGCCCAGAAATAGTACGATACGGCCTCACCTTCCTGGTGCCGGCGAACATTTTTAACTTGGCTGATAGCGTATTCTCTGCCGGCCCACGATACGGTAAGCAACGGCATGGCGTCAGGGGCATGTCCAAGTATTCGTTCCATGTTTGTCCTTGGTCGCTCATGCATGGTGTCCTCCGATGACTAGGATACGCATATCTGGCACTAATGTTTTTGCATCGTCGTACCGCATACCCGCCCTAACTCCAAGGATCTTGGCCTCACGGGAGCACGACATAATGACGCGCCGGCTGGTAGCGAAGGCCCAGGTTTTCTTAAGTTGTTGTTCGTCGGCCATAGCTAAGGTGGTTTGTAAGAGTGTGTTCATGAGATTTCTCCAAATTTTGAGTGATAAAAATTCAACTGAGAGATTCAGCTGGAACGGAATTTATTTGGAGCTGCCTGCTAAAGATTGCCTACCGTTCGGAAGTAATCTAACAGGTATAGCTGAGTGTGGTTCACAGGGACCGAAGTGTGATCACCAAAAGTTTATAAAGTCTGCAAACTATGGCTTCTGCTTTCCAAGGAAAGGAGCGAGCTCATGCCTCCATGACTACCATCTATTATAGACCTGCATGTCAACTATCCGCTATAGTTAACTACTATGACTAACGTCCGCCGCACATTGGCTCGAGCCATAAAAATAGTTAAAGATAATAAGCTGATTTTTCTACTGTCTTGCCTGATATTCGACGCCATAATTATTGTGTTGCTTATCTGTCATCTTATGATTAACCCATATAAACAGTATGTCCTGGGCTCCGACGCCCAGGTGTCAGCGCAGAATATAGATACCGGTATTGTCCTGGGTGCTGGTGTTGCCCCATCTGGCAAGCCTTATAAGGAGCTTCAAGCGCGATTGGACGTGGCTGCCGACGCTCTGGCCGCTGGCAGGGTCAAGCAACTGGTCTTATCTGGTGATAATAGATTCGAGTACTATAACGAGCCAGCAGCTATGCAGCGTTATTTGGTGCAAGAACGAAAAGTTCCAGCCGGTGCACTAGTTCTAGATTACGCTGGTAGAAGCACTTATGAATCATGTGAACGAGCTATCAAGGTGTTTGGGGTGCATAGAGCAGTAATTTTTAGCGCCGAATCTCATTTACCCCGGGCAATCTACCTGTGCCGTCATTTTGGCGTAGAAGCCTACGGCGTGTCTTCTGGTGTTGAAGCAAATAATAGCTGGCGTCGAGAGCTGGTGGCTCGTGTTAAAGCCGTCTTTAACGTCTATGTATACGGCGAAAAGACTATATTGTAAGTCGTTCGAAGTAAGCCGGCCCTACGGCTAACGACCCTGCCAGTGATATGCCTAGATTATGGCGAAAGCTTTCGGCAATTTTTGTCTGGCGGTTTTTAGATAGCGGTTCGGTTGGCGCCATCCAAGCTAGATCGGTTGCAACTCTTCTTTTCGGATCTTTAGCATGAGGCATGGAGTGATGCTTCTTTAAGATCTCGGCTAATTCTGGTGGGATTGACCCGGACACGGATAATATGAGTGATATTTTTGCCGAAAAACTAGTATCAATATTTAGCTCTTTTGCACTTGCTAGAACGTCTTGGTCACTTTCAAATCTACTACCTTCTAGGCGATAAATTCTACTTGCAGTGAATGCCCCTGAGACTACCTCATTAGAGTCATCGTCTAGTGCTTCCTGAATTGTGCAAATGTCTACATTGTTTACGCCAACAAGATGTGCCAACGCTCTAACTCGTAGTACTCGAACAGGAGGTTCAGTACTAACGTCCATAGGGTAAACAGGTGTGCTAAATTCCTGGGTCGTTACTTCCGCGGCTTGCGATAAAGCTTGCGGAAGAACCGCTAGGCATTCAGGGGTATAATTTCGGGCAATATACAATAGTGGTGATGACATGATTAAAATAAACCGCCCCGAGATTGGGGCGGATGATTACTTTTTGACTTCGTTTCGTCCTAAGCTCTTCTTGGTCTCTGCGTACCAGACGTGCTTTCGGGCAATTGGGTCATACTTACGAAGACGTAGCTTATCAGGCGTATTCATCGTATTTTTCTTGGTGTAGTAGTGTCGGTGACCTGTTTCTTCCGAAACAAGTCCTACAATCTTTCGTTTATCAGTTTTCTTAGCCATATGAGTGATTATTTTAACAGATAAAGAACACCTTTACCAGTCTTTTCTGGCAAATCTACTTTTGTTGAATTTTGTCAGTCAAAACCATGAGTCTAGAGCTAATTTCTTTTAATACTTGAATCATGGTATCCGCTTGGCTTTCGTTCATATCTTCTCCTTAATTACTTTCTTAGTATACTGCTGCACGGAGTTAATACTTGTTAATTATCTTATAGCCAGCCATATAAAAAACGCCCATAAGGGCGCTTGAATATTCGTGGAGCCGTCGTCGGGATTTGAACCCGAGACCCCTGCCTTACCATGGCAGTGCTCTACCACTGAGCTACGACGGCGTAACCGAAGTATTTTAACAGATTATAAGTGTTTTGAGGAGGGGCATATTTATGCAGCAAGTTCTTGATCTAGAAGTGTAGGCGCTAAGGGGTCTGTAGTGACTCGTAATGTCGATTCTTCGCCCATGGCGGCAATGACTGCGAGCGGTGGCTCTAATGGTAGATCAGAGGTCGGAGTCCAAAGTTGATCCATTCGTAAGTACAAAGCTCCCTGCTTATTTGTAAACTGCGGCCAACTTTGTACTAGTTCGCTCAGCTCTGCCGTCTCTTCAGGCATTACAGCTGTTGGTTCGATGTCTACGCCAGGCAATGTATTTCGAATGACTCGGGGAACATAGACACCAGGTAGTCGTTTGTCGTAGTAATCTTGCATACCCTGCCAGATAAGGATGTTAACATCGGTATCTAAAAGACCACCATGTTCCTCGGCACGCCAGCCTGCCGTAAATGTTGCTAGCGTATTAGGAGTCAGATGTTCGGTGACTATTTCTGGGTTAGCCACGACGCTTACGCGCGCAAAATTAAACTCTCCACTATGTTGATTTGACACTTAGTATAAGCATAACCGCTGATCAAGTTCACGGCAATGCTTTGGTGTGGTTAGTACAATAGATTATTTAGCTGTTAGGATTCGGTCGATCAGTGACATGCGGATGTATAGCCCATTGCCGGCCTGCTCAAAATATTGGGCACGTGGGTCGTTGTCTATTGCCGGATCAATTTCGCCAACACGTGGCAATGGATGCATTATTATTGCCCCACTAGGCAGTACCTCGAGGGCAGTTGCGTCGATGACAAATCCGCCTTCTGGCACTGCATCGGGGTTTTCGAGTCGTTCTTTTTGGAGTCTAGTCCAATACACAACGTCTGCATCGTGAAAGGCTTCGAGCATATCGCTGGTCTCGTCATAAGTTGTCCCACTTTCGTCTAATCGAGTCTTGATGTCGTCGCCAATCTGTAGCTCTGGAACACTGACGAAGCTAATATGGTTATTCGGATACTTTGACAAAACCTTTGCTAGGGACCGCGCAGTTCTACCTTGCCTTAGGTCTCCACCCATTACAACCCGGAGATTATCCAGCCTGCCATGTTTGCGTTTGATGGTATAGGCGTCTAGTAAGGATTGCGTAGGGTGTTCCCCTTGCCCGTCTCCAGCGTTTATTATTGCAGCCTCACTAACTACTGCAGCTTGAGCCGCAGCCCCGGTTTCATGGTGACGCAGGACGATAATATCAACACCGTACTCATTGATGACGCGAATGGTATCTTCTAAAGTTTCGCCTTTCGATGCCGATGAAAACTCGCGGGCATTCTCGGTTCCTTGGACGCGGACTCCTAGGTTGTCGGCGGCAAAACCAAAGCTCAGACGTGTACGGGTGGATGGTTCATAGAACAGATTACACAGTTTAGACCCAATATGACGGGAAGCTAATTCTCGTTTAGCATCGGGAACTGTAAGTTGCTCCCTAAATTGATCAGCTTGATCAAACACTTGGTCGATTGCTTGCGGGGTGAACTGCTCCGAAGATAAAACATGCATTACCGTAATAGTACATCTATCGGACAGAATAAAAAAGCCATAAACACAATAAAGTGATGTAGAAGTTACCTGTCTGAATTATGTGTCAGTGCTGCATCTCTGCTGGGTCGGAACTTCATCAGTTGGCTTCTAGCTCAGAATACAACTTTTTATATTCATCAAACTGAGACCGAGATACATAACAGGATTCATCCTTAACTTCACCTGGGCAATAACCGCATTCAGGCATAAGCGCGGCGCAGGATATTCCTTCGAATCGTGTAAAGCCTTTAATCTTTATCCTATCAATGTTAATTTGCTTACTGCTATCGCTTTGATTGTCTCGGACTAACAGAACACTTAATACTAAAAGTGCTGCAAGTATACAAATTGTGACTAAAAGCTTCTTATGTTTCATAGTAGTTATAGTGCTGCATGATCGACAAAGTCGTGATCCTACAAGCCTCTAAGACCAATCTGCCATTAGAATGTTTCGAATGGCTATCCGTGTGTCTACGAAGAATTCTTGGATAGATTTATAGCGGTAGTTGATTAATAAAACTCCACTCAGTACCCCGAGGAGTATAGATGAAACAAATAGGAGAAGACCGATAGTTGAATTCTCCTCGAATGAAAGAAGAGAGTAGCTAAACAAGCCAACGCTTATGGCACCGATCATAACCCCTGCACTAACTACCTCAATATGTAACTTCTTCATGCCATAACTATATCAAATTAAAAAGACGCTAGAGAAAGTTCTAACGTCATGCAAAATACTTGGTGCAGGGTGTAGGATTCGAACCTACGAAGGCATAAGCCAACAGATTTACAGTCTGTCGTGTTTGACCGCTTCACTAACCCTGCATGTAAAAATGTGGAGCCGCCTGTCGGATTCGAACCGACGACCCCCTGTTTACAAAACAGGTGCTCTAACCAACTGAGCTAAGGCGGCATAAAATAACTTGAACAGTGTATCAAAACAGGGGTTAAATGACAACTGCATCGATACTGTACAATAAAAGATATGACTAAAACGACTATGCGTAAAAAAGTAGAGTATGCTGCAAAAGCTAATTCGAGTTACACATTTTTCTTTACAGTATCTAGTTTTGTATTGTCGTATTTCGTATCGAATATTTTTAATAAGTATCAGCCGGGATTTATGATAACAGTCTTGGGTTATGCGTTACTGCTATACTTTCTACTTGATTTCATAAAACAGCTATACAGCCCGTGGCAATCTCTAGTGTTGTATTTTTTTGGTGCTACGTTATTGCCCTTCTCGTTTGCTATCCTGATCAGCGGTAACTTGGCAAGGATTGGTGTCACCGTGTTTATTCTTAGTCACCTCGTATCCTTGGTACTAGAGGGTGTATATGAGTATGGAGTTAAGCGAGTCGCGCCCTCATCACTATTACGCCGGATATATGCCATCGATTCTGGGATTGACCAGCGGTTATTAAAGATCCACGGTCGTCAGCACGATCTAAATACATTAAGTGGTTTTTTAATCGCCTCAGGAGCTATTGTTGTCTACTAAAGTTTGGTGCTAATTTGGGTTTTTCTACTCCCCAAGTAGGTTAAATTACAACTCGGCGTGGGCGTACAACTTTTTTTGGTCGGCCAGCCGGAATGATGAGCTTTTTGAGTTTTTGTTCGATTTCGTCGGCTTCCATTTGCATGCCCTTGTCCAGGTAGGCTTTATATAGAATTTGGAATGTTTCTTTGTTGGGCTCAAGTTCGGCAGCTTTTTCTAATTCCTGGAGCATGAGCTTGTCATTACCGAGTTGCTCTTGAACTTTGGCATAGGCAATGTGACGTGCTGCCAGGCCATCTTCGAGCTTGAGAGCTTGCTCAAAAGCGATGGCAGCCTTTTCGTAGTTCTCTGTTTCATAATAAATGAGCCCCAGGTTATGGAGGCTTGAAGGGGTTGATTCGATGGAGCTAGCAATTTCGAAACAGTCGATGGCGTCTTTATATTCTTTTTGCTTGGCGTATAGGATACCGAGACGGTTATATGCTGCAGCATTGCGTTCATCAATTTTGAGGATGGTTAGCAAGGCCTTCTCGGCACGCAAAAAGCGGTTTTCTCGCATACCTTGGTGCGCAATATCCCAAAGCTTTCCTACTTTGTCGCTGATTTTTCGGGGGAAGATTTCTAGTTCGTCGTCGGTGGCTTTATTGGCGCTTCGGAAAGCCAAAAAACCAAACCCAAAGACTAAAGCAATTTCAAACATCGTGCCGCTAATTATATCACAGATTGAGCATCAAATTAGTCAGCAATAACTTTGGTTGGGCGTTCATACTTAATGCTTTTCTGGCCTCGACAATAACCTTCAAACGGTTAGTCCAGCGCTTAGCCATGGCAGTGTCGCCCTTGGATGACTGTAATAGTGCTGCATGACTGACTCTTTCCATGGCATGAAGCAACAATGCCACCTGTTTTTG
>JACCDG011066226.1_pt1 | contig 40133 bp, 76 predicted proteins | sample 7442471 | NCBI WGS metagenome assembly JACCDG01 (sample SAMN15323444, study PRJNA562643) | freshwater metagenome | isolation source: river surface water | place: USA:Blue River Watershed | collected 2017-08-17 | reverse complement strand
ACAGAATTAATAACAGAATCTTCAAGTGTCATAAGATCTTATAAAATTATCAACGGAATCATAAACAGACCTATAAACAGAAACACGAACAGAATTACTAACAGAATTACTAACAGAATTATAAACAGAATTATAAACAGAATTCCAAACAGAATTATAAACAGAATCCTGAACAGAATTACGAACAGAATCCCAAATAGAATCCCAAACAGAATTATCAACAGAATTACGAACAGAATTACGAACAGAATTACTAACAGAATTCCAAATAGAAATACTAACAGAATACCAAACAGAATATTCAAGTGTCATATGATTTCATAAAGGTAGAAATGGAGTTATCAACAGAATTATAAACAGAATTCTCAACAAAGTACCAAACAGAATTATCAACAGACTTATTAACAGAATTATTAACAAAGTACCAAACATAATTCCAAATAGAAATACTAACAGAAATACTAACAGAATTACGAACAGAATTAAATACAGAATCTTCAAGTGTCATACTGTTATCCAATCTGGTTTATTCTGCGTCCACTTATGTAGATGCTGTTTACCTGTTATGTAAAAATTACGATAGGCCTGAACTGAGTCTTCACATTTAAATTCATCAGGCATTGCCTGCGCAAATTCTGTTACAGGACCTTCAGATACAAGACTATGCTGCAAATTCAGCTGAACCCAGTAAATAAAAGGCATGCAGTTATGCGCCGCAGGAACATTGTTCGCAACGTTTTTATTGTATGCCTGACCTGCATCTTTTAATCTAAGCTGCTCTTGAGATTTTAGCTTTGAGCGCTCAATTCTTTCTAGATCCATGGCAATAGCATGATCTATAAGCCATCTCATATTCTCCCGGGAAGCTCTGACCCATTTACTGCATGGGTGATTGTAATGCGCGTATTTACGCACTGTACCTGTTTGAGTCCTGGGACAAGTCTCGTCAGCCAACTGGTCATGTGAAAAGCAATTGGCTAACATCTGCGCAGATTCCAATACCATCTTAACGACATGGGAATCTACAAGGTGCCTGGCCGATTGGACCGGGCACCTGTAAATTGCAAAGATATTCATTTAGCAAATTCTTTTGCCTTATCCCATTGCAGCCAGACTCGAGGTCTTTCATCGTAGGTATAATCAGAGAAATCATTTAGATCTCTCTCATCCTGCACATATGCAGCAGCTTCAAATATTCCATTGTCTACAACGCAGACAAGGTTCTCTTCCCAGTTATTGGGAACACCTGGAAGCATTACAGCTCCAGCTTTAATTAAGTCTTCCGCTTTATTATTAGCTTTCAGCGGACCTTCGGTAGTATGATTGATATATTTACCCATACATTATTATATAACACTAACTGCCTCTGCTATTGCGTCAGGCGCGTCATCCTTATTTTTAGCTCTTGAAGGCTTTACTTCGCCTTTTCGTTCCCATGCATTCCTGCAATATAGAACTAGATGCTTAGGCACCAAGAACTCAGTTGGTTCAATATGAGTGCAAACATAACCATTTCCATAAGTTATTTGTTTCTTCTGTCCTGCTTTAGGATTAGTAACAGGAATAGGAAGAAGTCTACGACTGGTAATCCTGAAGGACCGAGATTTTGGGAAAATCTGAGCTTCATGAATATCCATTACGAAATAGATCTGACCTCTTTCGTAATTTCTGACGCGACCCAAGACACCGAAGGATTCAGTAATGCGTTGGTTTTTAGATTTTAAATTACCATGCAAAGTACCACTATAACCTATGCTGGTATTATCTAAATTTACGCCAAGCAGTTTCATAAAATAATAATCCATTGTTTTAGGATTATTTTCATTAAGAATCATTGTGGCGATTTCTTTTGCAGTGAAGGTTCTTACGAACATGTTTTTGAATAAGTTGATTTGCGGAAATACATTTAAACATATTTTATTTTTATCTGGCATGCCAGGTATGTGTGCATCATTAAGAGCCACCTGACGAGTGTTCATTATGTAATCAGTGAGTTTGGCGCTTTTGAGTGTCATAAGTCCCATATTAATTTTAGTTTTTAGGATGTGCGTAGCCTTTGTCTTTTAACTGCCGGATAACGCTTTTGCGTTCACCTTTGGTTAAACCAAAGCTAGCTAAGTATTTATTTAACTGTTTATAGCTTTTGTATTTAGACAAAAGTAAAAACACGTTAGGGTGTACATTTATTGTGCATGAATGTTCTTCATCTGATTGCGCCATAAACCAGAACTATTTAATCTTCATCCTTTTCAGGATTAAATTCTATAGCCTCTATAAGATTATAAAAAGGAACAAGCTTGGTATTGTAACCAGTTTCCTTTAAACGCTTGTACATCTCTTCTGCAGCCACAGTATTATGTGAATGCACAACTATGTTTTTGATGGACTTAGTGCGAGTGTTTTTACACAGATAGCGAACCACCTCCATACCGCAGTCTTCCCGGGATGAGTTGACATAAGCTTCTCCGCCTAAATCATGATCCAGGAATAACCAATCAATGACAGGACTATTATCAATCAATGCGATACACTCTTTGGCTGTTTCAGCACGAAAGGAGTTTGGTACCTTAGATTGAAATTTATACCATCGTTGATTGGAGTCATCTAAAAAAATAATCTTCATAGTTTAAAAGCAATTTTCTGTAGCCAGTTATTAAACTTGTATATCCTCTTATGAATTGATAGCAATATTTTGCGACAAGCTCTCGCTACTTTACCCCGAAAGGTTTTATAGTAAGCAGCACTTTCCTTTAGAGCTTTAATAGTATCGTTTTCCATATCAATTCTAGGTTTAGGATCTCGTTCTTCGTATTCAACACATTCCATGCTGACGAGAACTCCATCCACTAATTTAACCTTTAAATCAATTACAATATCAATGGTATCGCTATTGTAATAGTCAAACAGACAAATTGTATCCGTAATTAATTCTTGAATACACTTCCTTGAGATCTCATTGATGTAGAAACCAAAGATTGATTTTTTATCATCAGTCTCAACGACTTCTCTTTCTACATGATCTTTGTGCAGTAAATACTTACCATTTACCTTTTTAAGGTAGTAAGTATCCATCGCACTATATAGATCTTTTGTCTGAAAGTCAGTGGTTTCAGAATTGATCAAACTCGCATATTTTTTAATGCGAGTGTCTTCCTGCGCTTTTAGCAGTTCAACTGGCACATAGACTGTATCATACATTCCCATAATTTTATGCTTCTACTGGTAGTAGCTACCGGGTTGTCCTGGTTCATTGCTGTTTGTGTAGGCAAGCGTATGGTCGGTAGCGTGAGGGCAGCGTTTATTACCGCATGTACTGCACACTACCATCCACCACGCGTGCGGATTACATTTACGACAACTACAATCCGGATTTGGTACTACCTTATCCGGATTGAGGTTGTAATAAAAAGGATCTCCTTCTTTTAGCTCTTCACTCATCTAATTCAGAGACTTTATATTGTTCTGCTTCCCAGCAAATATATGGATTCCCGCCAGTGTGTCTGAAAGCTGTTAAGTCTCCCATATCATCTGCATTCCATTCTTTAATATCCTTAGTTACGCCAGTAATACTATTAGTAAATCTGACGATTTTACCTCTCGATAAAATGTCTTCTATCATTTGGCGCTTACTCTTGAGATCAAGAGTAAGGCCTCCTTGGGGTATGACTATGCGTGTACTCATTATTTTAAATAATGCTCTTTAAACTCAATGACTTCGTCTTTCAGCCTATGCCAATAAGCCATAGACTCAGCCATCCAGCCTTGCTCATCCGGGCGAGTGGACAGTTCTTGCTTGGCGTAATGCAGGGCAAACTGACAAGCGCAAAGCGCCAGAGCTCGCAACGCATCCCTTTGAGTGGAAAACTCTTTGTCAATAATTGACGACACATCTTCCGGAAGAGACAGCGAATTAATCTTCACCGTAAATCTGGATTCACCAAAACATACCCCGTCGTCAGTAAATCCGATAGCGCGATTAATATTAATTTTATACTTATCATCTCTACCCAAACCATTCAAGGTCTGTTCAAAGATGTCAGTAGCCTTATTTATATATTCTTCATCGGTTAAACCGAAGATAACTTCATCTGGTGTTTCTTTCATAGCTCTAATCTTTTGTATATGTAACAGACACAATATTGTCTCTGCTGAGACAATTGTGAATTACATATTTCATTGGTTTATTTTTATACCAGCCAATGGTTATACCCTTAATAATTAGACTTGGGTCGTCAACTTCAGGTAATTCTACTCTTTCATATAACACATAGTCCATCTTCCTTCCGTTCCAGGCAGATTTATATGGGCGCTTACCCCATACTAAATCAGCTCGTTTACAGAATTTACAAGTAACATACACATCACTTGATTTTCTGTTAATGTATCTATTAGCGAAACTATTCCAGCGCATGATGGCAGACCGTTTATTGGCTTTGCGAACAGCAGACTGTTTATTTCTGTTTCTATAATTGAAATCATTAACCGCCATGTCTAAAGCATTATCTGCAGTTTTGTGTTTACACTGACAGACTGGAAAATGAAGTATTGGAAATTCTTCACTTGGCCATGGACAAAATAATGGCACTGCATTGCAGCCTCTGCACGGTGAAATTTCCAATTCTTTAGACTTCATAAATTAATCCTTTATTTTATCTGTTAGATAATCAGCTAATTCTTTAGCTTTATCTTTATCTATAATTACTTGATCACCGTAGGGACTACCTTTTGTGAGGATACGCCATATCCAGCGAAGCTTAGTTCTCCAACCAGGCTTACTGCTAGCTTGAAGTGCCCATATAGACAAGTCAAAATGCTCAAAGTCAGAATCATAGTCCAAGCGAATAAATTCGCTGTGACAATCACACTTAATGAATTTCTCGTTAGATTCCACCGGAAGAGTTTCCTGTTGGAGCGTCATCATTAGCAATAGGTTGAGGTTCAGTATCAGGCTCAGCTAGTAAGGCTTTAGCCATTTCATCCATAGTAGCAAGAGTAGCAAGAAGTTCTTGCTGTACTTTTTCTTCTTCCTCATCCCATAGAGCCTGGGGATAACCTGAAGGTTTCCTGGGTGCTTGGTTGACGGAAAGGAGATGCCGTACTAAAGCAGCCATATGTTTACCAGCTGTGCCGCCGTACCATTTATTACCATGGTTTGGCGTAAGACACGGATGTAACTCTTTACATGCTGCAGCTAGGGTAGCTTCAAATTTAGCAATCTTAGCCTTAACCCTTTGCTGGGCCCGGTTCTTTACAATCTCATTAAATCGATTTGGAGTCATAGTTACCAGCGATAAGGGTTATACTTATTTGCAGATCTTTCTTGTTTAGCCTTGCGGAAATGCTCAACAGAAACTCCAGAGGCTACACAAGCAATAGTCAAAGAAAGACCTTTGTCATAAATTTCTATAGCTCTATTAATTTGCTGAGCCGTAGGCTTTTTGGAGAATAGACTGCGTTTAGCAGCACCTTCATCCATATCACAACTAATTGCTGCTTCATAAATACTTAATCCCTTTTTAAGGATAAGATCAGTCAGCATATTTTTAAGAGTCTCGGATTTGGTAACAAGAGAAAGACGAGGCTTTTTGGCTTTAGCTTTAGCTTTAACTTTGGGTTTCAAGATTGTCTCAGACATGATTTGTTTTGATTTTGTTTTATTAACCGAACGGATTAAAATTTCTGGCCCAATAAAGTAGAGCAAGAACTACAATTACAACTACGGAGAATACTCCGCTAAAATAACCACCCCAAAAGGTTCCATTAAGAAGCCAGTCCGGGATCTCTATTGTTAATGCTAACATATTAATGTTCTAGTAGTTCAGGATTCTCGAAGATGTTGCCAACTACTTCTAAAAAATTATATCTAGGTCCGTTAGGTGTAATCATATTAGTTAGATAGTCACCATTATTGGATTTAAGCACCCAGCCAAAAGAATCATCTGACCAAGTAACTTCAAAATTAGTTCCATCGTAATTACTGTTCTGGTTATATTGAACAATGTCACCTTCGTAGATTTCAACTCCTTTAGAGTCTTTCAATCCAGTGTATTGTTGAACAACTAAACTATCTTTTTTACCTAGATTAATCTTATAGCCTTTGTCGTGATCCCATGAGTCGTGACTACTAAAACCTATGATATAATTGCCTTGCAGGGATATACCCCAGTCAGCGTCAGTGTGAAATCTTTTCTGCTGCTTGTCCCAAACTCGGAATTTTAATTCTCTCATTTGTTTTTAGTAGTTAATACAAATATAACTTTATTAGTTACAGGGTTGATAGCCCATTCATGACTTAATATTTCCTTGCCTTTGACTTTAAAATCTTTGGCGTAGTAATCCATAACTTTAGCCATATCTAGCGATACAGTTACTTCATCGTATTCTTTATCTGGAGGATCGAACATAATTTCGTTTAGTATAGTGTTACTGAAATACCTCTAGATGTTGCGCTGTGTCTTTTATCGAATTCAATTCTTCCAATCTTATTAATATAAGCCGAGCCTCTTTCAGTATGGTTTTGAGCTGCCTTGCGCCCTTTAGGAGTCTCACAGTAAAAACCTTTATCTGATTTACATTTAGGACAGGCAACTTCAATTCTTGCGTCTGAATTTGCCCAACCATTAAGCTCTATCACTTCATATGGATATTTATTCATACAGCCCGTAACCAAACTGCACATTAAGATTATCATCCCAGTAACCATTAATAACTGGAATACTATTATCTTCAGGAATTTTGTTAATAATGAGATCAGGAAGACTCAGCTTAACAAACTCAGTCCAGCGGTGTAGGAAGATGATATCATTATCTTCAATCTGATCATCATCTTCATCCATGCCAAAGGAGAAGTGCTTATCTACATCATAACCAGCAGCGCGCAAAGCTTGCTTAGCCTCATCCGAGACCTCCCAACCCTGCTCATAATCGACGGCAATATGATATTTATCCTTTTCTTTCCAATCTCTTTTTAGTCCAGTGAAATCATCATCATCATCATCATTAAATGACACACCAGTCAGCCTGCAGGATGCTTTATACGCATCCTGAATTTCTTTAACTGTCTTGTTACTCTCAACGAGCACTTTTTCACTTTTTCCGTGACCGTCGCTAGACCAGTCACCCAGCACAAGATACATTTTATTCATGGTGTTCTTCTGTTTGATTTTTAAATAAATCATTAACTTTACTAATGAATACTGCGTCTTCTTTTGCGCAGTCTTCCTTTACCCAGTCAGTAACGTATTCCCAACACTGCTTTTGTATATCACTCATTGGTTTCTTAACTGCTACCTTAAAATTATTAGGTAATGCGTAATACTTAAATAACTCCACTCTTTCAGGGCCTCTTGGATGTTTCCAGTAACCTAACTGATCATCCCAAACAAAGGCGTCAATAGGCAGATATACTTCTTCCAGTATATCACTGCCATGTACAATATAGTAACCTTCCTTTGGGTGAAGTTTAATACTAAATGCCATGTTTCTTTAATTCCTTTCTAGCCAAGGATCTAATATTACCTTCTGTGGTATGCTGTCCTTGAGCATATAAATCAAGAGCACCTCCGCCACCACAAGGACCTAAACCATATTTAGCGAACTTACGAAGTGATGTCAGTAATGCTGCATTCTTTTTATTCAATTCTTTTATTTCTTTCTGCGCTTCAATGAGTTCAGTCTCTAATTTAACCGCCTCATTAAGATCACAGTAGTACTTACCTGATGTTTGTTTGCCATAGGTGTCATACCCATCGCCAGAATATCTACGAGCCTTCCAGACTCGAGGTGTGATGACTGTTGCTGTAGGTTTAGTTGAGCTCGCGGCCATATTTAAATACTTCTATACGTTGAGTTAATGTCGGCGGAGTTCTGAATCCTTTTTCATAAGCAGGAATTTCAATGGTCTGTTTAATAGGATTGTAATGTCCCAATATAGAGACCAGTAGGTCATATGCGTCCAAGGCTTTACGCTGGTGCGCTACGAAGGATTCTATGTCGTTAGTTTCACTCATACAGTTTCAGTTGATGTACTTTAAACTCTTTTTCAACAAGCTTGTAAGTAGGCAAGTCCTCAAGGATAGGGTATCCATCATTATCTTCACCTACTTCCTCCTGATCGTGTTGTCTGCTGCTAAAATAAAAACTACCAAAACCATATTTAATAGTTTGGTTATCCTCTTTGCGGAGTAAAGCCCAAGTATAAGGACCATTGTATATTATAATACTATCTTTCTCTAAACGAACTCTGCTAATCTCAAAACAGTAACCTTCATATTGAAGTACCGTGGCAGTAAATAGGAATGTAATGAATTCATCCCATCCTATTTCTTTCTCAATCATTTTATGACTCATGTGTTTTATTTTTTACTAGCTCATAACTTTCCCATTCATGGAATCCTCTCTTGTCGCAGCAGCCTAGACCACCGCGACCACTACAAATAGAACATGTTTTTCTATGTTTCTGTTTGTTTAAAGATTTAATAACTCCATGACCAGCGCACCAGGCACAGTCTGTGGTAACATCATGCCCACAAAAATAATCAACTTCACCACTTCCTTTACAAGATGGGCAAAATAAAAATCCTGCCGACTCAACAATAGATTTAATAGTTGGTGTCATAGTATTGTTTTATTTATCATATTCTGGGAACTAAGCCATGTGCGGGCAGCGTCTTGTGCTTCAGTCCACTTTCGCCGTGCGTCCATCATTGCTTCATGTGTACAGTAAGCGTCCATTTCTTCGCGCGCAGTTTCTTCGTCTCCCCATTCTCGCTCAATTTCACGGCGAATAGCCATGAGATCATGCGGATATGGATTTGCTAACAAGTCAGCCACAATTTTAGTAGCTGGCACTACAACTACGGCGGGTGTATCCTCAGCTGGATCATCAACTGATCTATGGTAGCTACCCCAAAGGAATATGGGTAGAAAAATAAATGAACTAACCAACAAGCCATGCCAGCCTGTAGCTGCAGTAAAAGCTATCATAAAAATAATAACAATACCAAGACCTGGATGTGTTCCAAATGTAGGTAAGTCACAGAATGAACCTCTATACAAATGATAGAAGAAGGTTTTTATTTTTTGAATCATATCAGTATTGTATTTTGTTTATCCTCATCTGGGTCATCCTGAATCTTTTTCCAAACCTTTAGCCAAACTTTTCTGCAGCGTTCAATAACTGCTTCTGATTTAGCTATACCTGCTTCATGAATAAGAATTGGAGGATTAGGTTTATCTATAATTTCCCCAGAATTGATTTGTCCTCTTAGGTTGTATTTAGCTACCTGTAATAGCTCTGCAATATCATTCATCGCTACGCTTAAAGCATCTGCGATGTCTTGTGCTTCACTCACAGTTAGAGTGATATCAGTACTATTGCTCATATCAGTATGGTATTTTTTTAGCTCTTAGCCAGCATATAGCTCTGGCAATTGCAGTGTTGGAACATTTATTTACACCCTACAGGGGAAGGAAGTGATCATACTCTTTCATTTCATCAGAAGTCAAAGTCTGCTCCGCAGCATTCATGGCATTTAAGTTACCAGAGAAATTGGGAGGCCGGGCAGTTATCTTGCCTGAAGGACTAAACCAATGACTACATGGAATGTAGTCAGCTTTCACCTCAGCAACTTTCTGCGTTGGTGTTTCATCAATATCCAATCTGATATACTCCACATTAGCAGGAGCATCCTTTATAACCCTACGAACATAATTATTAAATCTGGTATCCATGAGCCTAAGTCCTTTGACCCATGGATCTCCAAATTGCCATGGTCTATATCCCATGGCTCTAGCTATGGCTTCATTAATCTTTCTGTTGTAGTAATCAACGCGTGTACTCATACTGTAATCGCTATATTAATTAGCGTGTAAGCTTTTAACGCGATCTACCATACGTGCGTGCATGGCTTCAGCGTCTACGGCATGTGTATATACCTTATCGAATTTACGTACTGGTAAAAAATAAATACTGGCAGCAATAGGAGTCATAAATCAAATCGGTCTCATGAAATTGTAGATAGACGATTCTACACACCTGTAAGGTGTAGAGTCATTAACTAGATTAAAAATATTTTTAAAGGTCAGGTCTTTTACAGCGCCAGCCATATCAAATCTAGTTAACTTGTACAACGCAGCGCCAACATCATTAACCTTTAAAATGTGATTACGGCATACACCATAAACAGAATATGCTAATGTTTCATTTTTCATGGTTTGCTCAATTCAAAAAAAATAATCATCCATTAAGTCGTCTATACGAAGATAGACTTGTTCAAAGACAACATCCGCTACGCCATCAATTATAAAATTAGCCTCGTACCATTTAGCGTATGATACTTCCCTACATCTGAAGGCACATACATTTAAAACTTTAATTGTGCTACAGCTAATTGCGCTTCTAACAGACTCTTCAAGTGTCATAAGATATAATAAATTTATGAACAGAATTAAGAACAGAATTAGCAACAGAATCCCGAACAGACCAATGAACAGAATTAAGAACAGAATTATAAACAGAATCCTGAACAGAATTAAAAACAGAATTATCAACAGAATACCAAACAGAATTAATAACAGAATCTTCAAGTGTCATAAGATCTTATAAAATTATCAACGGAATCATAAACAGACCTATAAACAGAAACACGAACAGAATTACTAACAGAATTATAAACAGAATTCCAAACAGAATTATAAACAGAATTCCAAACAGAATTACGAACAGAATCCTGAACAGAATTAAAAACAGAATTACGAACAGAATCCCAAATAGAATCCCAAACAGAATTATCAACAGAATTACGAACAGAATTACGAACAGAGTTATCAAGTGTCATATGGTATAATAAAGTTATGAACAGAATTAGCAACAGAATTATAAACAGAATTACTAACAGAATTACTAACAGAATTACGAACAGAATTAATAACAGAATTACAAACAGAATTATAAACATAATTCTCAACAGAATCCCAAACAGAAGTAAAAACAGATTTATCAAGTGTCATAAGATCTTATAAAATTATCAACGGAATCATAAACAGAATTACTAACAGAATTATAAACAGAATTACTAACAGAATTACTAACAGAATTACGAACAGAATTACGAACAGAATTAATAACAGAATTCCAAACAGAATTCTCAACAAAGTACCAAACAGAATTATCAACAGACTTATTAACAGAATTATCAAGTGTCATAAGATTTCATAAAGTTATTAATAGATCTGTAAACAGACTTATCCACAGAATTATAAACAGAATTCCAAACAGACTTATCCACAGAATTATAAACAGAATTCCAAACAGAATTACTAACAGAATTACTAACAGAATTACTAACAGAATTACGAACAGAATACCAAACAGAATTACTAACAGAATATTCAAGTGTCATAAGATTTCATAAAGTCATCAACAAAAGTAGCATGCGTACTGATAGAAGCATCAACAGAAGACCAAAGAGTATCTTTAGTAAAATTCCAAACATCATCCCTAAATTCTCTCTGCGCAAAACTATCAATACCATTAAGCACAGTATGATGTAAAGCTAGCCAAGGATTTAAGAGGAAAGCATTAAAATAAATATCGCTATCAGAAGTATCGCCCATAATCAATAATACCGGGTGTGTTGGCCGATGCGTACACCTGCCTTTTTAAATATCTTTTTAGCATTTTTCATATCAGTAAAGTAGTCAAGTGGTTGAAGGACTTCAGGTAAGTGTTGTTCAATAGTAGCATCAGATACACCCATATAACCACTATTCCAATCTCGCCTAATTCGGGTCCAAGAATAGAATAGTAGATTATTATTAGCGATGCGAGATATATCAGAAACATCCAACGGAAGGTTATGCGTTAAAGCCATACCTATAGCCATTGTCTCGGCATCATGTTCAAGCGCTAGGCTATTTCTAAATGCTGATTCTATCTCTGACTTGGAAAGAGTAATCTCTCTATTCAACCAGCCAATATATTTACATGGTCCTTCCTCATGTAAATACTTCCATAACTCATTTTTATCTCTATACTGAATAAAGTGTGCGTACTCATGCAGAAATGTATACACACTAAAATTACCTGAGCCCATGGCTACAGACAGTGATTTTCTATGAGAATTAAATGTACCGGCATACTTATTGTTTATACACCGACCATTAGTTAAATTAACGCTAATCCCATGTTGGATTAGTTCTTGTACTTTGGAGCCTATGAATTCTAGGCACCTAGAGGGAATGGTATCCATCTTTCCATAATAACAGATACGCTATCAAGAATCGATTCAATTTCTCGGCTACCATCAATACTTGCCCAGGGAGCAGGTAAAGGATCAACTGAAGAAACCAATTTAGTTTGGTCCATATATGTATGAGGCTTTCGCTTCTTACATGTATCCAATGACGTGCTCACAAAAACAAATTTAGTATCAGGTAACACCTGCAGCACTTCATTCCTTTGTTCTTGGAATGGAGCACAAGCCGCAACTACTACAGCAATACCCAGGTCCTTATAAGTCTTGGCAAGTCTAGCAATGCGCCGAGTATTTTCTAATCGTGCATCTTTAGATAACCCAACCTCAGGCCAGTAATTCTTTCTCAGTTCATCTGCGTCTAATACGATATGTGGAATATGCCAAGACTCAATTACATGCTGCGCATAGCTTGCAATGGTAGTCTTACCACTTCCAGATAAACCATAAAGCCACAGTACTGAATACATAAGCATTATATTAAATCAGGGACCCGGGAAGCTATGACCTCGAGTCTTCTGTTATCAGGATTCTTGAATGATAGTTTATTATAAGGAAATCCAAGATGCGCCAGGATTTTAAATAAAACCTGCTCGCCATTTGGATGCCAGGATAAACCTTCAACACCACTCAAACCATGCTCCAAAGCACTAGACTCATTCTTATATACTAATGCAGGATTATTACAATTCGAGTTAGGATCGTATGCAGTGTTAACAATAATAATCTCAGATGTTTTATTCGCTACCTTCTCCAGCTCGTTAATAGGATTAGCTAGATGATAAAAGATGCCATTGAACAAAGACAAATGGAAATGACGATCAGCAAAATGCTTCAACAAATCAAAGCTACCCTGCGCAAACAATAAGTTATCACAAGGTATATCAATATTCCTTTGTACCCAATTAGCTTGTTGTATCCATAAGGAACGAACATCAAATCCAAACCCGGATTTAATACCAAACCTATTTAATTCAAATAGATGCCCGCCTGCATTACAGGCGACATCCAATACCTTTTTATCTTTCAAAGAATCACCATAAATATTTTTAATATCGTTAGCTATCTTTTCTTTACATACAAAGGCATTACCATTGTAAGGCGCAGACAAATGACTGGTTCTCACGCCATCAGCTATGGCAATATCATGATGCCATTTACCCAAGGAATCTACATTATACTCTTCCATAATTATAATTTATATCCAAACGTCACATACATATACTGCTCGCATTTCTGAATAAGCTCCCGGGATTCTGTGGAGATGGCATTACGGTCATAGTCCTGCACATTGGAAAGTTTAGGATCCAAACTGTATTTACCTGAGATCAGATCCTTCATCACATCGACCTTATAATCCTCGCCAAGAACATTTAATATATTCCGCAGATCGACGAAAAGGTATTCAGTGCGTCCAATTAATTCAACATTATTGGTAGTGGGAAACGTGGGATCTTTACCCAGATATCGACGCACGATCATTGTGTAATGTCCAAGCCAGGCCTGACCATAATCACGTACCCATTCATCAAATGAAGTGGTAGCACGTTCCTGCTCTGAGAATCTGCTATGCGCAGGATTCATATTCCAATGGTAGAATGACATCCACCAAGAAACAGGATGACGCACAAAACTAAAGCAAGGCTTTCCATTATCAGGCATCTGCGATGCAAATAAATGTCCAAAGTGCGGTTCTCTAATTTCTCTGCTTCTGTCTTTTACCAATCCAAGACGCCACAAAGCAGTGTTTAATGCAGTACCGCCACATTTAGGAATGTGAATGAAATTGCTCTTCTCTAATAGGATGTTGGACATATTATTTAATTAAGTCTGGGTGAAAATGACGAATATATTCTATCTTCTTATGAGCATCACATGCATGCCCGGCAAAATGGATAATAGAATAACTCACTCTGTACTGATGCGCAAAGTCTCCTTTGTCCCATAAATGTACAGCAATGAACTTAACATGATTATCCAACAAATGCACATTTGAAATGCAGAACCAATTAAAATAATGGTTCATAAATGCTTGCTCAAAGAAATATTCTCCGGGCCAAGCTCGAGTCATCCAATCCACATTATACATGTGATGCATCATCCTCATGCTATTAACAAACATGAATTGACCTGCATTAAATGCATATATCCGCTTATCACGGAATTCATTCATTTTAGCTAAATCATAATCCACCAATTTATGGAACTTGGTATTATGCAAATGATCAGATGCACTATGAATAGCTGAATAAAAAATAGTGGGATCTAATATCAATTTAAATAGCTCACTAATTGGCTCTCTAGCCATGATATCCACATCCAGGAATAATACCTTTCCATAATCAATGATATTCTTGAACTGGTATATCTTCAATTTATTCATTGAAGCCTCAATACCATCCTTAGCCTCATCAACAGTATGAAACAGTAAATTAAATCCTCTCAAATCTATATTACGATCATAAATCAATTCATTAATTATCTTCTCAAACGCAGGAGGACATATCACCAATAAATCAAATGCATCAGGTTCATCTTTATTAACAATTGATTTAAGACAATACAAAAATAAATCTACATACTCTAAACTATAATTAAGAGTGAAATATACCAGGTTTTTCTTTCCCATTGGTTCTATACTGGAAGTAAATGTATCAGCGAACCTTTCATTTAATTCCTTCAGCACCACGTCCTCAGAATATAATCTTCCTTCGTTTTTCCTTATTAACGCTAACGAAGGATTTACTGGTGGTGTATTAAACATTCAATTTATATATTTAAATATTTCTATCAATTTTGACTCTTTTCTTTAGCTATCAGCTATATCGATTATGAGCTAAAAATAATGACATGCAAACTATTTGTAGATCCTGGGGCTGAAATTAATCAACCCCAGGATTTTAGGCTACAAATTAATTACTTTTTCGTGGGAGATTCGGTAGAACCTTTCACGTTACCGCACACAGTGCAGCGATGACCTTTGCCGCACTTGTTATGCAAGCGCTGGGATTTGCCATACATGCTGTCCTGGGATTCATGTTTGCAATTGCATGAGCGAATGGAGACTGCCATAGTATTGTGTTTTTCTTTGAGGTTGTGTTGTGGGTTTATCTATCTAGCACTATCGATTTTGATGACAAGGATATTATTCCTTAAATTCAGCTTTGCTAATTATATACTTGTACAGGCTGTCACAATCTCTGCAGTTTGCTTCGGTAAATACCTTGGGAGGATAATACCCATATGTTTGAACAAACACCTGCTGATATGTGGGACCATGTATTTTAATCTCTTCCATACACGCATTCACACTATGCGTTTTCTTATTATCTATTGTCAATTCCAGACTGGTGTCTAGATCTACAATAAAAGCTTTTGAGCCATTCAGATACCACCCGTGCTCATCATTAGTTACAATGTAATCGACTTTACTCAAGCCAATATGGATTAGATCCCGGGAATATTGTTGAGGAGAAATGGGAAGTCTACTGCGTTGGTACCCGCTCTGGGTAATCTCCATTGCTGTTATCCTTCCATGTGAATTATGACTTCTGTGCTGCTTATAAGGAACAGATGAGTACTCCTTATGCACATATGTAAGGTCCATGCATTCAGATCCTTTAAATTGATCCAGCACTTTCCCTGCATCATCCTTCACAACAATAGCCATGTTGCTATCAAATAATAGCCCATGAGTATAGCCAGCATCATTTCTTGTTCGCCAAGGAAATGCTTTTCCAGGGCTCATCCAAGTTTTAGCTGCAGTTCTTATCTCAGCCTCATAAGTGTTTTGCCACCCTGCAGTATTTGACGCATAATCACATAAAGCTATCTCTACACCATAATTACGAAGCTCAACATTAACAGCCATCGCTAAGCCCCCTAATTTCTACGTGTTTAAGTAGCTCCTCTCTAAATGCAGAGATTTTACTCATGGGATTAAGGTTTTTACCTTTAAATATTTCAGTCAGGTCCACGGCATCAGATTTACCAACCCCCAGGCCTGAAATTAACTGTATTAGGATCTTCAGGTTTAGCATAAGCCAAGGTCCTCGCTCTAATATTAAAGCATTGATACAATGAAAGCTTAGCTGCTCCCGGATTATTAAATGCTACCTTTTTGGAATGCGTTTTAATACGCACACCATTATAAAAGATTCCATACAGTTTCTTCTTGGCTACATTAGCTTCAAAAGAAACATGCTGGTCTAAACAACTTCTTACATATTCTTCCAGCGTTGAAGGTGCTGAATTAACCTCTTCAATGTCATCTTCTAACATATCAGTAAAAACTTCTTCACTCATAATTCATAGTGATTTACCATTCTGCAGCTCTTGAATTTTCATCTGAGAGTATGCCTGCAGAATCTCATTCAATTCCTCACTATCACTCGCATATTCAGATGCTAGGATAGTATAGAGATTACGCTTCAATGGACTGTCAGGTAGTGCATCAATAGCGGTTTCAAGCTTCTTAATAGGATCTTCAGGATCCAATATTGCTAAAGAAGCTTTTGCACCCCAAAAACACAGGACAGTAATAATTAAAGCAGTAGATAATACCATGAATATGATATAACAACCTGCTAATGCAGCCGCCAATTTACTTGGCTTTTTTTGATTGATCATATTGTTTTATTAATGGGTTCATCACCCGCCTGTATAGCTTGTTTTGTAGGTTTCTCTTCCCAGCCTAAGGCAACTTTGAGCTGCTCAGCTGCATTAATCCAAGCATCACCATCGATTAGAGTATTCTTAAAATTCTCTCGAAGTTCTTCTTGGTGCGTAAGAACGATGTCAATGTTCTTGGAAAGCGAATCAAGAATAAACATATGCGCAATGGGATTAACACCTTTGAGTACTTCAATGAGAATCTTTTGTGGAGACTGTTGTTTTTGTGGAGACTGTTGTTTTTTACTCATAATTATTTAATTACATTATTAGTGTTGCAGGTTAAAAATATATTTACTTCTTCCAAAACCAAAGCTTTACTCTAGCATAAAAATGATCACTTAACCATTTACCCCCGGGAAGGAAGGCGAATCTACCATACCTGGCAATACGGTAGCCCATGTAAAAAGCTAATGGCTGAATAAATAGGTCAAGCACCGTGTGCCTGATCGCGAAGGAAACAATCCAAATAAAAAAGAATAGTATAAACTTTTTATCGGACATTAAAAATTTAACAATTTCCAAAGCTGTTTTTATTTTCTCTCTCATTATTTTGTGTAGGTTCAGGTATTTCACACCAGTGTGTTACAAGGTGATTTGCATGTTCAATATTATCAAATCCAAAACATTGAGGACCGTGTTTCCACCATCCTATAACTGCCTCAGGCCGTGAGGGCCATAGCATTACTTCTTCAGGCCATACGACCCATAATAAGACTCTGCGTTCATAGCCTGTTGGCTTCTCACTAGCAGGCCTCCAATTAATGTCAACTGTGCTTATGTTCTTCATAATGTTTGTGACATGTAAATAAATATCCTTGTGTCTTTGTGGGAAACCCACAGCCAGCCAGTTCTTTACATCCTTCAATGTAGCACAACCCATCAAAACCCTCAGTGCATTGTTTGCACTCCGGGCATCCATGAATTGTTTCTTCTACATTAAAAGGATTTACTCCGAATAGTAAATTCTTTCTAAGACCTACCCAGTTGCAAGAACGGCAGCGTACTTTGTCTTCCATAATAAAAAGTGGGAGGTTTGAGAATCCAGACCGCCTCCCGCGATCCACCATGCCCCTAAGGACGGTAAGTATTTCTCAAGATACTTTTTGTGACCTCGCAGTTAGCTACGCATATCACGTTGCGCTATAGTCAAGTACTATACTACTTGTAGCCTATCGAACACCCGCGAGTTATCCGTCTTGATACCACAACAATACCAAGAAAATTATTGTGGCTGCTCTTCTTCTTTAGGTCTAATCACCAGAAGCTTGTTGGGAAGATCGATCTCCACAGTACCCAGCATTTCTGCGGGCTTAGAAATGTTCTTCTGCACAAGAGCCTTAATAAATTGATCCTTCATATCTTCCAGCACTTTCACCTGCGTACTCATATGTTCTTCTACGGAAGAAACAATAGAGATGAGCATAGTCTTCAAACCGCCGGTCTGAAGGTTAAGTGCATTCACAAAAGCACACTCATCCTCAGTAAGAAGGAATGTGTTTTTGTTATCAGGCTGCACAACTGGGGCCAGTTCTGCGCCTTTGTTAAAAATATCATTGATGATGTTGCTCATGTTAGTTCATCCAGGGTGGTGGTGTGCTAGGGGAATCACTCTTGTTAGCTTCAGGATTAGTTGGTGCCAACTTTTCCTTGCGCATAACTTTATCATTATTAACAACAGTCATGTTGGTCTTGCTGACATTTGCCATCAGTTCCTGCATGACGCTCTGTGCCTTGTTGAAATCAAAGTTGAGACTATTGAGGTCACACTGCTCCAGTTCAACAACCAAAGACTGCACACGCTTGATTTTATTCAAGTCTGCACAGGCAATCATTTTATGCTTGGCCATGTTGATCATCAGCGTTTTACCGCAGCTGAAACAGAAATGTTTGTCGCTTTCTTTGATGTTTTCGATTTCTTCAAGCGCCTCTGGAGGAAGCGAATCAGAATGATCATTCAAATCAGGCACATGACACAGTGTACTACACGATGTACACGGCTTGGTCTGTGTAAGTACCAATTCCTTAGCCCGGGTAAGGGCTGAGAACAAAGAGCTAGGATCATTTTTAATCTTCTCGTACAGCTTATTAAGATTATACTCAATAGGCATGAACATACCAATACTGACATTCTTATGAAAATTTAATGCAATAGCATTAAACACCATAAGCATCTCAGAGGTCACTTTGACTTTGGTTTTCTCATAACCATTAATCAACAGCTGATTATTAATGTAACTCATACCAGCAATGGCATAAAAATTACATTTCTCATATTCAGCGTCATGATTATGCAGGCGCTTTAAAAACTCAGTGTGCAACGAGGCACACGACGGATGCCAGGCAAATTTGCCAGTCGTAGCATCTCTAAGAATTTTCATTTCGCCTTTGGAATTGACGTAAACGCCAATGAAGGTGCGCACGTGCCCAAGCTTATGATTAAGCTTGTCAAGCAACGCGCTGAACGGGTTTGTGGAAGGAGGAGGAGGTGTCATACAGATAAAGAGAAAGCTCCTGCCCGGGATTACCGAGCAGGAGACTTGGGTTTAATGTCGAATTGTGCAAGCAGTTGACCAGTGAGGCGCTTAACAATACTGCCTGCAATGTCAGGGTCTACCTTTCCAGGATGTGCTCGAGCAGCGCATAACACGCTACCCGCCACAGCCCTTCTAAGCGCCCTTTGCGAGTTTTGAGGGGTTATTGTTTTCATGTCGCAGGGGACATGTTATCTACTGCCGTGTCAAAGCTAGACCGAGCTAGAATGACGTTTTGTTCCAGGGCTTCACGCAGAAGGGTCCAGCCTGATATAGCCTTACCTTCTTTGTATTCCATAAAAGTAATACCATAAGCATGCTGGTAAGCGATGACGCCATCCATGCTGTTTGAGACACGCTCGTATGAATGTCCCGCCATGGTGGTCGGAAGATCTTCCCAGACAGAAAATACAGCAATCTTTTTGATCAGATTGCGCATGATCTTTTTATCATCATCTGAGAGAGACAACTCCCAAAGGTTTCTGTAGAGTCTGACTCCCAAGCACTGAGCGTTGATTACCAACTGCAGATGCTCATCGGTTACTGACATCTTTCGACGTGTAGTAACTTCGGTGAGCTCTAACGCTGCCTCCTCGGCGTAATCGACCGAAGACATCGCCTGTTTGACGAGCAGCTGTTCGTTGTTATATCTGTGATCGGTTACCCAATCATCAGAAGGTTTGATTCTTTGGACACTTTTAAGAGCATCCATATCTGTCAGGATTTGACAGATGCGATTAGCAGTCTCCTGCCCTTCATATGTCAAGGACAGGAGACTAGCGGCGTGGTGATGTTGTAGTTTCATGATAAATAGCGCGCTGCGCTACAAATTTATATAACACAACACCGGCTTGTATATCAGGGCATATGTAATGATTTAACCAGCTCCACTTTATCCGGGGAAAGGTTAAACTGACCCACATACTGACTGATAGGCAGCTGCGATCTAATCAAATTCTTATACCGAGGTATATTACCTTTGGGTTCTTTCACTTCCTTATCAGGAGTGTGATTGGTAGTGGAGAGAACCTGAACATTCTTAATGATCACAGTATTAATTTCTCCTGATTCAAATTCAGATTGGTAAAAATGCATACCACCCTGCTTGACTGTAGGATTCTTAAACTGCATTTCCTTAACAGGTTTATTGTCACTCATGCTCTTATTGAAGCTTTCAACCTGTTCTGTAATAGCAGTAGCCCACTCAGCAATATCAGCGTCTGCAGGCTTTAATTCATTCATGAAGAACTCAGTTTCTTTATTGAGCTTCTCATGGCTGGTCTTAACCAGATTTTTATATCCATCATCAGGCAGCAAAAGAACTACATAATCTTTTACTGAACCGTCTGAACTTTTATATCCTTTGAGCATTAAGGTTTTGTCTCCAGCTAATGCCTTCTCAACTTCGTATTTGATTTCGTCTGATGTCATGATGTGTTTGGGGATAGAATAGCTAAATAAAAAGGGCTACCACAGTTAAGTGGTAGCCCCCAAGTTTCTAATTAACGATTACGCTTCAGCCTTATGAACCTGGGCCACGACCTTGTTGCCTTCGGTCTTCTTGTGGCGCAGTTCAAAACCATGCTTCTCAGCATGAGCCTTCACGGTGTTAACTTCCAGAGCCTCAATCTCAAAGGAATCACCCGATTGAAGCGTACCAAAGAATTCATCCCACAGGCTCTTACGAGGCTTGGTACGAACGCGTTTGATGTTGGCTTCAAGTGGCTCAAGTCCCTTGATAATTTCAGGCAGTGCTTTTCTCTTCATATCTAGTTATGTGTTTTGGGTTTGGGATTGCTCTGGATTTGGTAACAACCTCTTCCAAGATTAATTTATATTGGCAAGTTTTCTAAATTGCGCAAGAGGAAAAACAAAAAAGTTTTAGCCCTCGCTTACAAAAGAAATGTCAGCAGGTTCAAAGTATTTATGCTTTGTCTCATCCATAGCATAGAATTCACAATTGATGACATAAACGTCATCACGAACAGATCCATCCTTTAAAATAAAGGTTACCGGGCGGTACACTTCTTTCGCAGGAGGAAAGTTCTGAATAGATTCCACTATTTCGCGAGGCAAACAAAAGTATCGCATATAATTATTTCTTAGCTAGTGCAGCGACTGGGAATTTAAAAGACACAGTTGCTACCCCGGCTTTGCTCTTAACTTTAACATCAGAGAACTCAAGGCCTTTGGTGAAAGCCTCGTTGATGTTCTCAATAAGTCTAATACCAATTTCTTGGCGCTTATCAGGATCTTTGAGGTCAATGGCCAGCTGCGCCAATGTAAAATCGACAGCATTCAGCTGGTTAAAAATTGCCTCAACTTCAGGTACTTTAGTGGTTGTATCAGCTTCTTGTGACATAATTTATTTGATAGTTAAAGAAATAACACGCGAGTGCGGTTATTTCGAGTGGTAGCCCAGGCCGGACTCGAACCGGCACGCTTTTAAAGGCAACGGATTTTAAGTCCGTTGTGTCTACCATTTCACCACTGGGCCATATCTCAATCTAGTTTACCAAACTGGCTTACTTTTACTTTGATTACAAAGACTTTAAGATCGTGTGGTAGAACGACCTCATCGATGTCTTTGACCTCATCGTAAATTGTTTCCAGATATTTCTCTTTATCACCAGCCTTCTCGTATGCAAGTGCATATTTTGAAACACTGTCGAAAATTTCCTGCTGCGTAGGTTCGCGGCTCATGAAGGTAATTTCCATCAGCAATGGCAGATTAACCATCACGCAAAGAAGGGTGAGTTTAGCGCTTGTTGACATATCAGCTATTGATTAATTCTTTTCTTGCTTCTGTATACTCTTGAATGTTTTTATCTAACATTTCAAGATGATGCGTCCAGAACTTTTGATTTTCTTCACTCTGGTCGCCTTCCTTCATCCACTTTTCACACTCAGCTTTTCTGCGGTGTAATGTATCAATTTTATCAGCAACTGCTACTGCAGCTAATACTATAGTATTGTTAGATATCATGTGTTGGTTTAGATGGTGGGCGTGGCAGGAATCGAACCTGCTCCTCAGTAATACCAGCCTTTCGACCTTGTGCCTTTGCAACCTTTACACCACACGCCCGGGAATCCCGGCTAGGGTAAGTCTCAGGATATTACTCCCTTGATCGAGGCATGGAGCCTCTTGTCCCCTAGCCGAGAAGTTGGCGAGCTGCTAGCTGTACGTGCCTATTCCGCAAGGGCACTAGCATCTCTGGTTGGAGCGGAAATTGTTGAGCATGACAGGATTTGAACCTGCTTCCTCCAGTTTTTCAGAAGGCCTAGCGCTGACTAAAATAGTCCTATTGGTTGTCCCCTTACTCAAGGGAGGAACTTAATCTCCCAATTCCAGAGGCCGCACCTATCCGCCAGTGGGCCGCAGCATTTCCAAGCTGCTACATGCTCAAAATTGATTGTCTTGGCTAGGCTGAGGCTGACGCATTACTAGTTCGTTCCTCACCAGCTTTCGTGTTTAGGACTGTCCTCTTACACGCAAGACAAATTGGTGCGCAGTGAGGGAATTGAACCCTCCCCAAGGGTTTATGAGACCCCTGCTCTACCCAGTGAGCTACCCGCGCGAAAATTAAATGAGAGTGCAGCTTCATCTCCACCGACGAGATTCTATTAGATACTACCTAGCCTTGCAATCTTCCTTTCGGACAGTCTTCCCAGCATCGGATTCTCACTGTATTTTATTGTGGTGAACTCTCAAGTTTTAGAGCCCGTCGTGGAACAAGTGCCTCAGCGACACTTCTGGGACTTTCACCCACATCTAAATTGGAGCTACCGCTCGGTTGTTCACCGATTTAAGCTAGCACACGGCAGCATTAATTGTTTACTTACGAAATGGTAGGGATAGCAGGACTCGAACCTGCGGCATGCACCTTATCAAGATGCCGCTCTACCAACTGAGCTATATCCCCAAAAATTAAATGATGTCAAAGAACTGGTACCCGGTGAGGGAATCGAACCCCCATAAAGGCTTTAGAAGAGCCTTGTCCTATCCATTAAACGAACCGGGCAAAAAGGATTCCATGCATTAACCAACATCATTCTCAGCGCAAGAACTTATTTGATAAATGCATGTCAACCTCACTCGAGGTTGAAGAGCGCAAACGATACGCTCCGAAGATAGCTTGCCGCGCATTATACATATCGTATATTATGCGATGCCTAAAAATCCTTCTTCTGTAAAAAGAAATAAGGTAATGAGATTATTAAGAAAATACAACCTCATAAAAAAGGCTGGCGGGAAATGTGTGATATGTGGCTACAAAAAGAATTTAGCAGGTTTAGCTTTTCATCATATCAACGAAAAAGGTGCCAGATTATCTGGAAACTATTTGATAGGCATGTCTGTTAAAGGCGCAGAAGAAGAACTTAATAGATGTGTTCTTGTTTGCCATAACTGTCATTCTGAAATTCATCATCCCGATCTGCCTTTAAATGTAATAGCGCAGATGTGTAAACTTATTGCTGCTCATAAATTAACACACAATCAAGCTTACAAACAATTCTTTGACAGATAAGAATAAAGAGATGCGGCCCGCGCCGTGGTGGCTACGACGCGGGCCTGGGCCATGAACCAAACAACAACACATTTGCCACCGTGTTGTTGCTCCCTTTACAGGGATATGGTGGGCAGAGGTCTGCCTACCGCGTTTTTTAACCTGCGCTTATTGTGCAGGTTGATGCCATGCAAACATGGCTGATGGGCGCGACGAGTGCCCATCTCTTGTACTTCCTGCACTGTCTCGGGTGCGGGAGTGCGGCTCAGGATATAATCCCGTGCCGCCAGGATACCCACAATTCGTGGGTGGTCTTTTATTAACTGTACCATTGTAGTGTATGGTTAAGTTATTGTTTTTATACGCACCATGCGTATTTTGAACAACAGTTACTAACTGCCGTACAAATTTATATAACACAAAGGGGTGCCCTATTGCGCCTTATATAAATCAACAACTGCTGCTACATCTTTAGCAGACTTAACCTGATGAATAAGAGCATTGTATCTATACATGAACATCTTATTCTTTATTTTAAATATGTCAGTAAGGTGACCTTTGGAATCTATTACAAAGGCATCTTTAGGAATTACATTTTCCTGTAGCTCCTTCTCCCGGGTAATTACGAAGTCTGCGGAATAATGAATCTCACGAACAGCTTTGCCATTGGGAGCTTTGAACTTTTCCTGTAAAAGGAAATCTACCTGTCTATGAATATGTACGCCTTCAGGTAATAAGGTAGACAATAACTTATATGTCTCTGCCTCCCATTTGGAATCAAACACAATACCTTCGTATGTTCTCGCTTCTTTAGGAGAAACTTTATAGCGCCCATGCTTAGAGCTCTTGTTTATTAAAGCAATAAGCTTGGACGCTGATGTTTTGTTACGTGGTACACTCATTTGTTTTCTGCCGCTACTGCTTTGGCAGGAGTAACAGGAGCAGACATTGCCTGATCAATCAAGTCATCATCTTCAGATAATTCATCAATTATATCTGGGGTAATATTAGGATTGGCAAAAGGTTTACGGTCATTGACCTGCTTCTCATCACCAGAGTCAATACTGTCTTCAGAATTTAAATCTTCATTCTGTTCAATATCATCTTCTTCTGAAGTATGTTCTCCTTCACCTTTCATTTTGTTTACCAATGCCAGGATTTCCTCAAGAGACATTTCATTAGCCTCTTTGCTAGTATCGAATTCATCAGCAAGTTTACCTGCCATTTCAAATCGATTCAAAGCACCTATTGTTCCGGCAATTTTAAGCAGAGTATCCGCGCACTCTTCATTTTGTAAGCTAGCAATCTTGGTAAACTTAGGAGCCATGTCGTTATACTCAGCAGCGGCGAGTAAAGTAACAATAGGATTCAGCGATGCACTTTTAACGCAGTAACTAATAGCACACTGCTTACTAAGCGGAGTAATATCAATTTCTGAAGCGCCCTTGATCGTATCCATAGCAGAGTCAAAACCATATTCCAGAATATGAGATGTGAGATCCGGGCCTCTGCCTTGGGCAACTGCATGCACAATATCAACCAGCTCAGACTGAGAGGCAGACTTGCTACCCATGCAAAGATGCATCAAGAATTCTAAAGCGTCGTCTTCTTGCTCTGATGCCGCTACCTTATCGTATGCCATTTTCTCTTCCTCATTTTCCTCCTCTTTTTGCGCTTTACGAATGACGATACGCTTAGGCGCTGTGTCTTTAGGCTTCTTAATTCTAGGGAAAGTTTTATCTAAGGCTTTATTTGTCAGAGCGCCTGCCGCGATAGCACTTAGTAAAGTAAAAGCTACAGGGTAAGACCAGCTCAATTCAGCCAAGTCCATAGGCTTACCTGCCACGGCAGCGCTTTTAGACTCTGCTTCCTGCTGCGCACTTTCAAGGAACGACTGCTGCGCTTGATCTAATTGCTCCTGCAGTTGTTTGCGTTTGATATTCTGGTACAGCTTTCTGACCAAGGCATAAGTACCAAGCGTAGATAATAGACCACCAGTTAAAGCCAGACCGCCTGCAGCTAAGTCAGTTGCACCTGAGCTTTCGTTAGCTGATTTACCCACATTAAGATAAAGTGTGTCATCGTCTTCTTTTTCAGTATCAGAAGGAACCTGTTGCTTCAATGTGTTAATATAATTAATCAAAGAAGTAAGTAGCGCACCAGAACCACCAAGCGCGGCACCGCCAATAAGGTAGTTCTTAATTAATTCTTTGCTGCGAGGAGTTAAAGCGATCTTTTCCATTTTAAGAGGTCGTGATGAGTTGTTTGTATTCTACTCTAAAATATTCCAAAAGCATCAACCATTTTCCTTCATGGAAATTTTCTTTGCGACTAGCAAGGATAATTGAAGGCGCGTCTTCAGGTTGCTGTTTAGAGAGTAGGACATTTAATTCTTTAAGTTGATCAGGATTAGCAGCATCATATACAGCCACAACAGGGCCTACTAATCTAGTAGTTTGAGGAAAGCGTTTATATTGATCTTCGAATGTTGGAGTATTTATCCATACTGATTTTCCTTTAGGATCTTTATGCTCTTCAAAATCTGAATTAGAAGTCTCAGCATTCTCAGCTTCTTCAGGAGTGGCAAACGAAGGAGTGATTTTACTCGCATCAACACTCACCGCAGCTCCCGGGTCCATCATGGCTTGTAACTCATCAGCGCTCATCATAAATTATTAGAATAGGTTTTCTCTGTCTGCTATTTCTTGTACTTGAGCCGCTAACTGCGCAGGGGCAAGTTTTTTAGTTCCTAGTTGTCTTTTAATTTCATCTGAAATTTTATTATAGTAATCAATCTTGGCTTTAACTACTTCGGCTTCATCCTCATCTTCATTAGCATGTCTATTTAAAAGCCAATACAGCCCGCCAGTGATACCACCACCCAAGGCACCTGCAGCAGCAAGACCTTTGATAACATCAGGCGTAGATTTTCCAGCCATTGAAATTAAATTAGGTAAAAGAGTCTGAGCTTGTTTAACTACTGTTTCAGCAGATGCTTCTTTAACTTGCTGTTCATGCTCCGTCGCTATAGAGCCTAAAGCAGCAAATACAGCATTAGAATATGAATCAAATTCAGGATACCAAATTGTAGTGTTTGCAAGCTTTTCAAAGACATGATATTCCATTTCATTCTTGCGGCCTGCTTCAGAAAAAGCGTCAGCTGCAACTTTACATACAAACTTTTGAATAAATCCATAATTTGCTTCTTTAGGATTATCTACTGTTGAAATTAAACCAGAGATGGTTACAAGACTTTGCGGATCTCTGCCGCGAGCAGCAGAAGCCATCTTAACGCCTAAATTAAAAAATGATGAATCATTCATATTAAAGATAATTACCTAAAAGAGTTCTACCTTGGAAGGATGGTTGTCCTAAATCGTTTTTGGGAACAGGGGATCCGAATAAAGACTTAGCAACAGTACCGCCAAAAATAGCGCCTAATACTGTACCAATCAAACCTTTATTCATTAAAAATCTAGCTACTATTGCGCCAACAGCAGCGCCACCGAATCCAACTAATGAATTAGATAATTGAGAAACTTCGTTGCCTGACAATTGAGCGACACCTGCTATAAGCTGGCTTTTCTCTGTGAAGGATAAACCGGGGGCAGATTGAATAAGTTGTACAACTCTAGCCTGGGCATCTGCAGAACCTGTAAACGCACTTTTAACACTAGCTGGCTTATTTATGCCGGTCATAGCTTGTATTCTGTTCAGTGCATTAATTTTTTTAAGTTCTTCTGGAGTCCATTTCTCCCTCTCTAAATTAGGAGCTTCCCACTGCGGTTTATATTTACGTAGATAACCACTGTATGCTCCTAAAGAGCCCGTGGCTAGACCGCCAATTAAAGCATTACGAAGTAAATTATTAGATAAAGAATTGCCTGTCAGTAAATTCAAAACACTTGTGCCTGCTGCTCCAAGTAGAAGACCAGGAGCCATTGAAAGTAAACCGCCTGCAAGAGGTCCTTTATTCAAAATGTCACCAATCACAGGACCATAACCTTTATAAAGATTATTAAGTTTTTCGCCCATCGCATAACCAAAGGATCTATTACTCTGGTAAGGATTATAGTAAGCGTTTAAGGCCGCATACTCAGGATTCTGTTTTTTAAACTGCTCATCATATGTCGACATCCACTGCAGTGGAGTCATCTCTATAACATCGTCTTTATAAGGCGATAAAGGATCAGGTGTAGTTATCGTGCCGCTATCCGAAGTAGCAAAATCATAAATCTTATTCTTGATCTTGCCTTTTACCGCAGGATCAAGAGAACTATATAATGCTTTTAGTGACGCGTCTTGTGTCATCTTATCTATCTCCGTTGCGGTAACGACCGTAGATTAAAGCGCCGCCACCAGTACCAGTGACCATTTGTTTATTGTTGATACCAATATCAACAGGCATATCCTCAGGATTAGGTCTCCAGGGATCTGTATAATTTTGGTTGCCCGACGAGCCAGGTACTCCTTTTATGGAATCCCATTGTTTGACGTGGGTAGGTTGCCCGTTGTCTATGCAAGATTGCTCTGCCCTTTTTAGCAGATAAAAACTTGCAGCTAATTTAGTCAAAACGTCCATGATACAGTTTAACATATCATGGACGTTAAGACAAATACAAATATACTAGAATTCTTTACCGTGCAGTCTTTCCCGGGTGGTATTGAACTGCATCTTAGCTGCCATGGCTTCAAAGACTCTCCATTTTCTTCCCGCTGCTAAATCACAAATACGAATAATAGCATCAGCCAATTCAGCTTCTACTCCTGTGTATTCTTTAATTTTATCATCGGGCGGATTACCGTGGCGCAGCGCTTCAAGCGCTTCAGAAAGCTCTGAATGAATAAGCGCGATAGCTTCTCCATCATTGCGTTCCTTGTCCCAGAACCCTTTGTTAACTGCATTCTGATTAATGTCTGCAGCAACAGTATTCATTACATCTACCCAGTCGATTTTAGTTTCTTCCATCTGATTTATTTATTGTGGTTGTGATAAGGACTGCCTGCCCTGACTTTCAGCTTGAGATCTCATTTCTTCCATCTTTTGCTTAGCCATTGCATGTAGGTTCGGATTTGACGTGCGAACAGCTGCCATTTGCTTCTGCCGTTCACCGACAGGCAACTGCAACCATTGCTGCGCCAATTCAGCAGCTTTATTTTGAATGTCAAGCGGGTTCATTTCACCTCCTGCAGCTTGACCCTCCATACCAGCAGGAGAGCTTCCGCCTCCCATTCCAGCTTGCTGCGCCTGCTGTGACAAGATGCTGTCCATGGATCCCATCTGCTGCTGCCTCTGGAAATCAGACTGAAGCTTGGCTTGCTCCTTCTGAATTTCAATGTCCTCCTGAGCACGCTGTTTGGCGGCTTCAACAGGATCTTTGATACCGAAGGGACCGTAAGCAATGGAGCGCGGAATTTCAGCACCGGCTGCGAGTTGCATGTATACACGTTGACGCTCGAGATCATCAGCAAGACGAGGAAGCTGAAGAGAAGCATCAAGACGTTGTTGACCAATATAGTCGCAAATACGACCAGACACCCATTTCACAATTCTATCAAATCCTTGGTGAACAAAATGGAATGAGTTTTCAAACAGACGAACAGCTGTCGGGATCTGCTGCACCTGCAGTGAACCTTTGAATAGTTCTGCAGGGTATCCCATAGAATCGAGGAGAACATTATTATGATACTCAACCAATTCTTTAGGTGCCAAACTCTTACCCTGAGCACCAAACTCCTGATAGCTAACCGGGAAAGGTAAGGCGTGCATGGCAAACGGGTCAAGACGACGACGCTTGATAACTTCTTTGATTTCTGAACCCCAACGGTTCAGCAGCATGTAGTTCATCGGGTCGCTAGCCTGTGAAGATGCCACAGGGTGGAACATACGGAAAGGCAGCATGTAATCCAAACCGACAGCTTCATCAATCTTACGCAGAACTTGAAGCTGGTGAATGTGCCTGAAGTTAGCTATGGTTTCAGGTAAGCCCCAACCATAATTAGATACACCTGAAATTGTAGGTGCCTTAAAATGGAATACCTGTCCTTCATTAAACAGGAAATCCTGTTCAAGAGCAATGGCTTTGAGCATACTCATAGGCGTCTCATTAACCTGATACATGATACTATTTTTAATCATAGTAACCCATTCAGGTTCAAAGCGGTAAATCATCTGCTGTTTACCACTCATGAATGAGTGCTGCAGGACAATCTGGCGAGGATCTATTTTACGTAACTTAATACGGGACTTGTCCCGGGAAGGGCGGTCGATGAAATCTAGCTTAATTCTAGATCTTTTATCTTTAGGTCTGTCAAATGTGGTAGGATCAGGCACATCGTATTTCATGGCCTTGTAATCATACTTTACATCTGCCCCGAACATTGGCAGCGCATACTCCTTATATTTACCATCTCTATGGTCAACGAGTACACGGTCAAAAGGAAGATGAAGTCTGAGGAATGCATTACCGTAGCAAGCCCATTCCTGGCCCACTTCAAGTAATGCGCCAAAAATGCCCAGGTCGTTAATCAGGAAGTTTTTAAACTCATCACGTTCATCCTGGTCGCCATCCTTACCTACAAAGTCAATGTCGGTAACAAAGTGGCTGATAACGCGAGTAGATGCCCGACGATAAAGAGGATTTAAATAGTAAAGGAATAAGCAGAAGTCTAAAGCGGACTGAAGTTCAGTCGGAATAGCCGTGCTACTAGGAAGAAGGAAAGGATCAGCAAAGACTCGGTTCTTACCTGTCCAAATTGCAAATGCGTCATTGTCGCCGGGATAATTAACCATGAGATTTAAGTTATTCGTTATTGTCTTCCGTGCTAATCATAGCGCCTAATTGGGAAGCTGAGGCTACCTTACCTTTAGTCAAAGCGCATTCATTTTCAGGATGATCGCAGTTGCACACCTTACCTGTAACAGGACAGGGCGTTTTTTCAGATTTTACTACTCCTTCTTTAATCATAATTATTCAGGTTGAACTCGCAGGAAGGATACAAATGTAAAAGGTATTTTGGGAAAAGTAAAGAACCCTCCTGCATAAATTACAGAATAGTCCTGCCCTCGATATTGTATAGTCAATTCTGTATTTATATTTGGTTCAAATTGAATTGCATCCTTCTTAATAATAAAGGCAACACCGAAGTCTGTGATACTTACATTTAAAGCTTTGAATCCAAGCTTACCAAATGGCCCGACAATCTTAATTTCTTCTCTGGCAGTCGTCTGCTCTAGATAATCAGAAAGCATCTGTACCGGATCTTTATTTAGCATAGCTCGTTCTTTATATGCGCGAGTTTCTTCCATAGGCCCAATAGCATCAGGGTCTTGATAATTTACATCCACTGTTTCTTCTTCTGGATTGTCTACTAACTCCATCTCATCCACTTCATCAGAAGAATAAGCAACATTTTCTTGTGTTGTCATAACTGGTAGTTCAATGCCAAATTGGGATGCTTTCACTTTGTGTCCTTGCAGAAGCTTCTCCTTAAAGATCTTCATAGCGGACACAGCCGGTGGTGTTCTTTCTGCTCCTGTATCAATACTCTGTGACATAATTATATAGTAAATTGCTTAGCATTGTCTGCAAATTTAGCAATGCTCTTTTGTGCTTTATAATACTTTTTCTTTCCTACTGATACCTGATGTTTAATAGCACTGACAGCGTGTATATCTAGGTCCCCTTCCATGATTGGTACAGTCATACCATTTATCTTTTTACATAAAGAAAACATCACGCACATAGGCCCGCCAAAAACAGAAATATGATAATAATTTATTTCATCAGGGCTGCAGTAAATCTTTGCTGATTCATATTCATTTTTCTTGTTAGTAAACTCTAGACCCAAAATCATATCTTTAGGCACAAGCGTTTCATAAAGGAACATAGCAGCTTTACGCACGATCTGTGAAGCCTGGTATTGATTACCCTGACTCAGATATTGAGCATACAGTTCTTTAAAGTCAGTGAATATGTTCCGAGCTTCTGAGAACTTGGCTTTGAAATCAAATACACCATTAATGAAATTGGAATCCAGTCCTAGCTGCTGCGTAGAGCTACGAATTAAAGCAAGCCTTGCTCTCTTATTAACTCCCTGCAGTAGGCGGTACCACCCGGATCTACTCGAGTAACCAAGCATATTGGCTATGTCAGTATGAGACTTGTCATTAGCCTTAGCCCAGCTAGTTAAACATTTAATCCAACGCTGCGTTTGCGCTGGAGTCGCATAATGCCCTAACTTCGGTTCTTTGTATCCCATATTTCTTTTGTTTTAACATCAGTCGATTTCTTCTTCTTGATAGGAGTCTTATAACTAGGTTTAGCCTCCCCGGAATGATCGACATGTCTATAGTCACATTCCCATAGAACGCGAGCTAAAAATTCACTTACTGCTACAACTTTCTCTTCTGTCCAATCTCGGCAGGTTTCATGCAGTGCTTCATGCAAAACGATCAACAATCGTTGGAATCCTTTTAACCGGGCATCTATGGTTATCTTGGATGTCTTGTCGTTAACCTTCTCCCACAATCCTAAGGACTGACGATGTCCTAGCTTAGTCTCCACAATCTTAATCTTCTTTCTATTTCTTGTATGCTTGGGCGATGTAGATTTAGATTTGGGCATAAAAAACCTCCGTGGCAGACATACTCTACCACGGAGGTCAGAAGATTCATCTAGTTTATTATTGCAACCCTTCGAGGATGTTACCGCGAAGTTCTACAAACTTATTTTCTCTAGCTTTGTCTTTTTCAACATAGTCAGCGAATTTTTGAGCAGTAGTATCTTTGTCGTACATGGACGAAGTATGGCGGATAAAGCCTTCGTACTTAGCTTGACGGACTAATTCAGGAGTGATTTCGTTTGGCATAGTAACTTAATTTAGAATGTTATGGTTTATTGTCAATGTATTTGTTTAAAACAAATATGTTGTCCCCGGCTTATCTCCAGGTCGTCTTGGTAATTTACGCATCTCTCCTCCACTATCTCCAGGTCGGTTTGGTAAGATACGCGCCGATGACGGCCCGCTTGGTTTAGGCAACACCCCTCTCGATAGGTTTTCTAAAAACGTGTTAGGCGTGTTTTGTGTACTTTGCCGACTTGGTCCTCCAATATTAGGAGATGAGTTTGGTAAAGGTTGCGCCTTTGATCCTGGCCATACTCTGGGTTTTACATTTTGTATAGGCTGCATAGGATTGGTATTTAACCCTTGCATAACACCACTAATTCCCTGTTGAATAGTATTACCTAATTGAGATAAACCTCCCTGACCTAACATACTATTAAATTGACCTAATCCCTGTTGAATAGTATTACCTAATTGAGATAAACCTCCCTGACCTAACATACTATTAAATTGACCTAATCCCTGTTGAATAGTACCACTTAAATTATCATACTTACCTTTAAAATCTTTATAAGTCTGATATGCGTTATACGCATTACGTATATCGTCAAAAATAGCGCGCTTAACTAAATAACTAGCTAAATGTAATTTATTACTAATATTCATAAGTATTACCAATTACCGTAACCATAACTTTTGTTGTAAATGTTACTTGCATTCAAATCTCTACCTTGCCCGTGCAAAGATTGCAGATACTGCATTTTAGCGCGATCCAAAGAGGAATCACCTCTATAATCACTGCCCATATATCGTTTGAATATTTGATTATAATCAGGCTCATTAACCATGGCCGCATCTTCTTGTGCTGTAGCCTCGTCAGCGGCTAGCTGTTGGTCATAAGCAGCCTGAGCGGCGGCAGCAGGAACAGAAGCTGGAGCAGCAGGAGCTGCGACTGGAGGTGTCATTTGCACTCCTTCTTCATCCATGGCAGCATAATCAGGTATGGTATTGGTCAATGCCGGGGCAGCGGCTGGAGCCATAGTAGCTGCTGCCGGGGCAGGGGCAGGCTGAGGAGTAGCTCCTACACCCATTGCAGTATTAACGCCATATGCGCCTAAAGCACCCCCACCTAAACCTACAGCACCAGCTTGAACTAATGGATTCTTAGCTGCGGACACCAAACCTGCGCGAGTAGCAGCCACTCCGCTACTTAAACGGTTTTTCGCTGCCGCAGCAGCATTACTCACTCTATCACGAACAGCGCCTACTCCGCGTCTTATTGCTTGACCTGTACCCGTCATAACCTGACCTAAACCTTGTCTTGCTAAACCTAATCCTGTAGGCATAGCCGCAGCTGCTGCGGGAGCTACAGCAGCAAGAGCTGCAGGAGCCGCGTCTGGTACATTAGTTAAAATAGGCTGACGTGGAGTGTAAGAACCAGAAGAGCGCTGAATCAATTTTGCTGGTGTTTCATCAACTAAACCAGCAGCGCCAGGTCGAGCTGGCAGGCCTTGAGCTACTCTTTGCTGCACTCTTTGTACTGCGGGTACACCTTTAAATAGCTGAGCTTCAAGAGAGGGGGCGGCTCTAGCCATAGCGTCATCAAGCCCACCCACTGCTTTAGCTGCGGGGCTAGCTAAAACTTTGCTAGCTAGAGGTTTCATTAATCCCGGAAAACCTTTAGCTAAAGACGGGATGCTTTTCATAATGGCAGCACCAAAAGCCTGCTTTTGAAATGCTGCTTTAATTAAATACTCGGATAAAAAAAGTTTATCAAATGATTTCATAAAATGAGTGCGGTAATAAAATGTATCTTAGTCTTTAAGTCAAGGTTATTTGATGCGCAGGAGGATTATTGTCCGAGAGATTTACGGTATAGCTCAAGAGCTTTAGCTATAGCTGTATTTATTTCTTTAGAAGAGACCCTAGCTTTATTCCTACCATCTTTATCATAGTAAGACTTTTCACCTGTAGCAGGTAACGCGGCCCATTCTTTAGCTAAATTTAATCGCATTTGATTTGCATTGATTTTACCAGATAAGAAATCACGAAAACCTCTGCGGTCCATCAAAGAGCGCCCATATAGATCTTGAGTTTTTTCATCAAATAAAGTTTTATTTAAATCATGTTTATGCTGCTTAGCTAGTCCTGCTAAATTATTTCTTAAAAATTGATAACCACCAGCAGCAGTTCCTCCTTTATCTTTTAACCATTGATCTTGATAATCTAAAACTTGCTGCAATGTTTTTTTAGTTAAACCATGTCCCTTAGAGGTATAGTCAGATACCATCTGGTTGTACCCGGCAGTATTAGCTTCGCCTTTTCTAATTACATCTAAGATAGGCTGATAATAAGAAAAATCATTTGCAGGCAACGCAGGTTTTTTAACTGGCTTATTGGCTGATAAAACAGAAGGTTTATTTGAAGAAATAGTTTCAGGCGCTGGCTTGGCTATTCTAACAGGTACAGCTTTGGGAACAGCTACGGATGGCTGAGCCACAGGTATAGCTTTGGGCACAGGAGGAGGCGGATTGACACCCGCGCTAGGATTAACATATCCAGAAAATCCAGCGTATGCGCGTTTTACAATAAAGGAGCTTAAAGATAATTTATCTGCGCTAGTCATGTTAGTCGGGTAATTTAACAGTAAGCCCATCTAGATCTTCCGGGCTCATCCATTGGTATTTCTTGGTTTTACGGTTATAGAATTTCTGATATGGTTTACCATCTGATCCAATTTTAGATCCCCAGGCCATTCTTGTATCAATGCCAATCTTCTCTGACTCTGGACCTTCAAGGGTGGATAAGAAACCAAACTGATCAGTTCTAATAGCCTGCATATCTTCAGTAATGGCATTATCAGTGCCAATACCGCCCGGACCCATCTGTGTAGCTCTACGAGATTGCTCGAGAAGATGTAGCGGATTAATTTCTTCCAAAGGAGAAGATAAAGGATTTCCGATCAGGAACTTCTCCATATAGGAATCAAACGCAAAAGGACCTACTGCTTTAAGATTCTTATGCCGTGCAATTAGCGGCATCATGGATCCGCGAACTCTGTCACTATCTAAACGTACGCGTTCAGATAACAGACGGTCAGTAGTTAATATCCTTTTGAATAATAAACTATCACGTTCATCTGTCTTATCTAATCCACGGTTAATAGCCAGGAGTTTTTGAGATGCAGATAGCAGTCCCTTAACGCCTACAGGCACATACTCTTCCTCGTCATCAGGAATACCATTATCGTTAGCATCAACTTTGCGGTTGGGCAGAATAGAACGAACCTTAGCAACAGCTGAAGCTTGCTTCTGTACTTTCGATAAGATCTCGTCGATTTGTGATTTTTTCATACTTATGCTGCATTCATTCTATTTTTTAACAGCGAAGAAATAGGTTGTGTGAATTTGATACGAGAAGCTAAAGAACTTAATCTATCTGCTTTGTCACTCTTATTCTTTAAAGCCAACCCTACACCTGCGCCTAATAGACCTAAACCAGGAAGCGATTTAAGTAACCTAGGCGCTTTAGCCATAGCTGAAAAATATGATCTCTCCAAGAATGTTTCTGGTCTGCCGCCATAGTAACGCATGATGGGTTTAAGTTTATCTGATTTAAGATAATCAGATGTCAATATATCCCTAGCCGCACGCCCGGGAACTATGTCTACTTCGCCTAAAATAGCAGGCATGGAAGAACAGACGCCGCCAACGCATCTTGGTAATGCCTTTCTTAATTCAGCTGCAGATATATTTTCAGGCTTTGGGTGCGCGTCAATCATCTCTGCAATATTTTGCGCATAACTTTTTACATTATTTGCAAAAGTTTTATTAGCCAAATAATGTTGTCTATTTAAATTTTTTACACTTTCAACAGAAGTTAAATTTGGTAAAAACAAGTCTTTTAGGCCTGCTTTGACGCCTGTAGGCGTATCGTATAAACTACTAGTTGCAACTTCAGCGTAACTTGCAGCTGATGAAGGATCCCAACCTTTGCGGACAAGTATTCTTTTAACTGCAGATTCAAACTTATTAGTCGCGCGAGCCATGGATCTCATTTCGCGCAACACGCGCCTTCTAGTCGCATCGTTTTTAAATCTTAAAACTTGTAAATTATGACTTTTATCTATGTTGCCTTCTGATATATTAAAGCCATATGCAGGATGCGAATCTATATCAAATCTTCTAGAAGGAGCATCAACAATGCTAATATGCTGCCCATAAGGATTGCCTGTAACTAAATTTACACCTGTGGGAATTGGTAATAATTCTTTACTACCGCTGACTAAAATGTCACCCGGTCTAAGTTTTTTTTGAAATTTATTAAAGTCACTTATTTCTACACCCTTATTATAATGCTGTAAGGGTCTCGCTGTGATAGCTGGAGCAAGAGAAAAAAGACCAGCACCACCTAACACTGTAGGTAATACAGAATCTCTTTCTGTGATATCTGTATTTAATAGATTAGAAAAAACTGGTGACAGCATATATAATGTTAAACTTTATTTTTATTGTAGTTGTCCCAGGCTTTCTGCTTATAATTTTCCATAGCTTCAGCTAATTGTCTACGAGCTTCTTCATCCTCGATCATTTTCAGAGGGTCAATAGCCCAGTTACGTAACATTATGGCTCTCTTAGGCGTGGGGTTTTTAATAAACTGAGGTACATGTCTAGCTTTAAAAGACTTCCAACGCTTAATTTGATGGGCGTCATCATCTGATCTTTTTCCATTAGCATACTGCGTATACCAGTCTAACCAGCCAAGCCCGGAAGACTCAGGAATCCATTCTGCTTTCCATTGTTTCATACCTGCTAACCTAGGACCAACACGTCCGTAAAGAGAGTTATATTCCTCTCTTAAATCGTCAGGATTTTGCACTATTGATTCATCAAATGTATCTTGCATATTTATTTCAATGGTATAAAATGCCCAATTATATGAACACAGATAACCTACCTAAATCTGCAGGAATATACGCTATCATTAGCCAACATGGCAAGATATATGTAGGCAGTAGTAAAAATTTAAGATCAAGAATAAGAAATCACAAAAATGATCTTTTAAAAAACAAACACTGCAATCCCAAGCTGCAAAGGCATGTAAATAAATACGGAGTGCATACGCTAAGAGTAGAAATTTTAGAACTAACACCAATAAAAAATTTATTGGCCCGTGAAATATATTTTATAAAATTAAAAAGGAGCTGTAAAAGAAAACACGGTTTTAATATAAATAAAAAATTGGATAGACCAAATGCTTTCATAAATTGTAAAAAGATAATATTAAAAAAAGGAGAAGAAATAAAAAAATTCAGCAGTCTAACAGAAGCAGAAAGAGAACTGAATATCAATAGGAATAGAATTGCAGAAATTTTAAATGGTAAAAGAAATAACTTTAAAGACTGGTGTTTATGTAATAATGAAAGAACTTACAAATATAGCTTAAGAGACGAATACGGTAAAATTCATCAATTCGATAATTCAATTGAATTTGGATACAAAAATGGATTAGACCGGAAAGGCGTAAATTTATTGTTAAGAGGAATATGGCGACATCACAGAGGATGGACATGCCCTAGATATGAAATTTGTCTTTTAAATGCTAAAAAAGACAAATTTATATTAAATACAACAATAAAATCTTTTTGTTTAAAACACAATTTAAATTCGCCAAATAAATTGTGTCAGGTAATAAACAAAAAGATTACACATTATAAAGGCTGGACTATTCCAGATCCTCCTCATCCTCCTGAAATACTCGCTTCACTCCTTTAGGAATAATTTCTTTAGGAACGTGAATTCTAAAACCTGTAGGTAAATGAGTAATACCTGACATACGTCCGTCCTGATCAACAATAAACTCTTCAGGATAACGAGCTAAAGCCGCAGCCATAATAGCTGTCTTCTTTTTATATTCTTCTTTAGCCTGTGAACTGTGTCTGCGCGCCTGCATCAATGCGCGCATATCTGCAGCTGATTTGATAGAAGTTAATTTATCAATCAATGCTTTTTTCATTTCATCTGTAAGAGTAAAATGAAAATCGTCAGGTAAGACACCATCTGAAGCTTTCAGAGATTTATCTTCTGGATGATTTATAGCGCCTTCTAAATAAGTACCTAAAGGTATTGTCGCCTGATCTTGAGGAGCAAATCTAAATCTGTCCGCGCCACGACTATGCCCAAGCCAAACATCTGCAGCCTCAGGCATGGTTTTTGGTTCGCCCGCATCAAATGCTGTATCGTATCCAGCAGATTCCAAAAGAGCCTGCAGTTGCTTATAAAACTCTTCAGCCTTCGGATTATCCTCTATATATTTTGGATTACCTTTAATTACAACTGCCTTTAATTTTTTACTATTGGCTGATTTGTAATTAAAATCCTCATCAAAATAATTTTCATAAACCTGCTCGGGTTCTAAGTCAGGATTAAAAGGCATTTCATCGATAACTTTTTCAGCGGCCTGTTTCCCCTGCCACTGTGCTTCCCACTGAGAAGCAATCTTTGGGTCAAACATATTAGGCAGATTCTTCTGCGCTACGCGCGCATGAATCTGTGCAGCTTCCAGAGCACTACGAACAGATGCAACTTTGTCTTCTCTCGTCTTATCTAATTTCTTTTGACGTGCAGGAACCAAACGGTCATATGCTTTATCAAATACCCGAGCATCGTACTTCATCTGGTTAGCACGAAAGATTTCAGGACCCCAGGACTTTTCCAGTTCCTTATCACTTGTACCTAAATCTTTTAATAGGCTATACAGGTGCAAGTTGGCTTGAGAGATCTTTACTCTGTACTGTGTAGTCTCAGGTTCAAAACCAACACGGAAACCAATTCCCGTACCTGGCTTAACATTGAACTGAGTTTCTAATTCTCCGTTAGCCTGCCTACGAGTGTACACCCCGGGAAGAAGGCGTGACTGCATGATCGATGCATATTCATTACCACCATGAATAAATGTACCACGGTTAGTAAGGTAAGGTACCTTCATTAATGATATGCGCTTCTCTTCTAAAAGCTGATCATTAGTTGTATCAAATAATTTTATTGTGCCTCTTAATTTCTTTGTTATATATTTATTTTCCAGAAGATTTTTCTTCTGCTCTGACACAGGCACATCATCTCTGTCATCATAGTCCACATCATGTAATTCCATTCTCACACTTCCATAATTAACAGGAAATGATTTGATCATAGAATTTTTTACACCATCAAAAATTTGATTGCGTAAGGTAGTGAAGTCATCAAAGTCACGAAGTATAACGCCCTTTGGTAACTCTTCTTCTGGCTCAATATTTTGCTGCATATGGTGAAACATAATTT
>JACCDG010427885.1_pt1 | contig 40135 bp, 72 predicted proteins | sample 7442471 | NCBI WGS metagenome assembly JACCDG01 (sample SAMN15323444, study PRJNA562643) | freshwater metagenome | isolation source: river surface water | place: USA:Blue River Watershed | collected 2017-08-17 | reverse complement strand
AGGTAGCAACATGAACTTCGATCAAGAATACGATTACTTTTATGACTTTGCTGACAACAACGGTCTTTATGCTCGTTTCAGTATGTATGGCGAAGGCATTCGTTTTGAAGATGAACTTCCTCTGCGCGATCGCGACAATCGCAAAATGATTTATCGTTGTGGTGATGTCGAAGTCGCTGTTGCAGTAAAAGGCAAAACCTGGGGCGATCTTTATATTGCTGCCAATAGTGCGATTATGCTGAGTGGCAACCTTGATCACTGCTACGTCGAAGACATTCAGATTCTTGAAGGCGGCGATCTTGAACTGGTAACTGGCAGCTAAGGAGAACTATCATGAGCTATGATTTTGACTATTACCGTGGGACTGATCTTTGTGCTCCTACCAAGCCCATGAAACCTACTCTTGGCCGTAATCCTAGTGCAGTTGAAGCTCGTGCTTTTGCTGATGCGCTGGAAGAATACGAACGCGAATTCCGTTCATACGAAGATGATCGCAGCTACTATCAAAGCATGGTGAATGCTCGCGCTCGTGAGTTTGAAGACAAGCTGCAAAAAGACTATGCACTCGATGATGACGAGTTTGCTGCAATCTGGAGCGAAGCTTACAGTCGTGGACATAGCGGTGGCTTCTGCGAAGTTTGGCAGGAATTCGACAGCCTCTATGACTTCGCGCTGAAATATGCCGAAATCGTCAAGAAAAAACAAAAATAGAGTTGACAGGTTCTGTCAACTCTGCTAAAACACACACATAGCAAGAGGAGACAGAACATGGGAAAAGGTAAGTATTCGCCGAATCTGCCTACAGCAGACAAAGACTGGGACTACTTTGACCGCAACTGCTATGGTCAGATTCCTCCTGCTTACGACTATAACGCAGGCGAGTATGACGAAAAGCTGCACTTTGCTAGTTATGATCCCGAAGGCTATGACAGCTACGGCTATTCGGCATTCGACGCTGATGGCAACTATGTTGGTATTGGCAACGGTGTTGACCGTAACGGCTACACTGAATTCGAATACATGTCAATGTCCGATGACGAGTTCTATAACTCTTGCTACTAACAACTAATCTTGCATGACAATGGAGAACACTATGACTACTGCACTTTGGCCGACTGACTTTAAAGTTAAAAATCGTCAGATTTTTTATAAAGGTAAAATGGTAGAAAATCTAGAAAACAGTTGGTTTACCCCGACAGAACTTCCATATTCTATCGCAGGGTTCAGTGTTGAAGGTTTTGAAGAATATATCAAAACGCATGGGCATGTTAACCCTAACCACATTCTCCTTGGATACAATAACCAAGAACGCAAGGGCGAACGGTGTCCAGATGTGCTAGCTAAGTGGTTGAAAAGCTATGGCATTAAAAATCCAACCATGCCCGACTGGCATGCGTTTGTTAAGGATGTCGAAACTGGCAAATATCCTTGCAACTTTGTAGATGCTGATGTAACTGAAATGGATGACGACGAAGTTATGAGCTTTGTGCGCAAACATCGTCGTCACAATATCCCAATTTGGCATGATCTTCGTGTGCAAATTTATCATATCAACCATGACGATAATGGGTACGATGAATGCGATAAACAGCATGAGCGTAGGTTGGCATATCGTTATGCAGCGGGCCGTATTGCTAACATGGATGATGAAGACCTTATGCAAATGATGGAAGACTACTGATACATTTAACAAAAAGACAGGCATTGCCTGTCTTTTTGATTGACACGCTGCGTGTAGATGTTATGTGTAGCGTACAAGCAAAAGACAAGGAGTTCCGCAATGCGTGTTGCTAAAAAAGTCGACGAGATGGAACGCAAAGAGATCACTGCCGCTGTCGGCTATGAAACCGAAAGCTTCCGTCGCACTGTGTTTATCGAAGAAGAAATGCGTTGGGACGGTTACACGCTTGACGAGATTGTTGCAGAAGTTGAACGTATTCGTGCAGAATACAGCGACCGTTTCAGCAACATCCGATTGGACAAAGACTATGTCCGCGATTATGACGGTGAACGTACTGTGTGGAAGTTTATTGGTAACCGTATGGAAACCGATGCCGAATATGCTGCACGAGTCAACACGATCAACCAGCGCAAAGCTGAACAGGAAGCTCGCGATCGTGCTGAATTCGAGCGTCTCAAAGCCAAATTTGGAGGTTAACATGTTAACAGTTGTTGCTTGGATGGTGTTTGTGCCTGCTGTTGTGTGGAACATGTTGTTCTTTGCTATTGCTTTTAAAGATACTGTGTATAACGGTATCGGTGTTTGGGCAAACAAGGCTAACATTCAGCAGTCTGTAATCAGTCTTGTTATTCTGTTTGTTCCGGGCGTTTATCTCTTTGGGGTATACTGATGGCTGACTTTCGTATCAAAACACTGCGTTGCGAATGGCAAGTAGTCATTCAGCAAGTTGACCAATATGGCTGCAACTACCCAAACAGTGCTGTAGTTCTTGCTCGTTGGCCTACTGCTGACGAGGCTTACGCTGACTTGCCTAATCATGGGCATGAACACAAGTATGTAAAAGGTCGCTGGATCCCTAACGATGCTATTTCTGCACATGAATATCTTGAAGTGCAATATCGCGAAGTTGAAATCAGCCAAAAGTAAAGGATACTGATATGGTGTCGATGGTTGATCGAAAGTGTAAATGCTGCGGTGTTGCAATTCGAGTTCGTGCAGCAGACGTTAAGCGTGGTTGGGGACTTTATTGCTCCAAAAGCTGCAAGGCGATTGTGCAAGAGCGCAAGAATGGGCAGCACCGTGCTTATCTAAATGGTCGTGGTGTAAGCAATCTGCACCCGGAACGTCTCAAATTCTATCAAGACGAGTATGATGTTCACCCGTTTTCTTCAGAAGGTCTTGGGCAGTGGATTGACTAGGTTGTCTTTGTCTGTTAAGATTGACTTTTAGGATAAATTAACTATATATACTATAGACTCAAAGGAGTAAAAAATGTTTAAAAAATTGTCTTTGACGCTGACACTTATTGTTAGTCTTGTGTTTACTGTTAATCCTTCTGTTGCCAAAGCTGATGAAGCTAAAGACATGCTTGGTGCGTTTATTGGCGGTGCTATCATCGGCGGCATTATAGCTAACAACAACTATCGTCATGTACAACGGTTGCCAGAAGCGTATGTTTATGATGTTCGCCCTAGATATGTCGAAGTCAAGCGTCCTCGGTATCGTAATCATTATTACAGTTCTCCGAACTGTGTCATGGTTGAAGTTTATTACGATAGATATGGGAACGAATATCAAACTGTAGAATGTCACTAAAAATATTGTCACTAACAATATTGTTAAAACAGTCGAGCCAATAGCTCGGCTGTTTTCTATTATAAATAGTTTAAAGATTTAAAGAAAGCAAGTTAAACAATGTTCGGTCTATTAGGTTTATCGCCATTCAAGATGATTGGAATAGTTGCTATTGTAGCATTAATTGCGGGTACTGTTTTTTATATCAAGTACAACGAAAACATCAAAAGTAAATTACTTGCAGAAAATGCACAGTTACAAGCAAATATTAGAACATATAAAGATGCAATTGCTACGCAAAATGAAACTATTGATTTTATGAAAGAACAACAAAAAAAGCGAGCAGAAGAATTTATTCGCATCGAATCAAGATTTTCTCAAATACAAGATCAAAATAACGATCTAATAGAAAAACTAACTGTTGTCGAACAATCATTGAATGCCGCAGAAAATCCACAGGCAGCCGAAGTTATTGTTAACGGCATAAGTGCAAACATTAATAGATGCTTTGAATTAATATCAGGTGCACCACTAACAGATATAGAAAAGAATGCTAAAAATGAAAATGAATTCAATCCAGAATGTCCTTGGCTTTACACTGATCTTGTTCGCAATTAGTGCGTGTGCACCAGCAAGACCTCCCGTAGAAACTGTGCAAATACAAACTGTGCCAGTTGATAGATTTCCGCCAATTGTACCAACAGTTGATGATTTAAGACTAAGACAATACGAATGGATAGTTGTAACTGAACAAAACTATCAAGGTGTGTTAATGATGCTAAAAGATGCAGGCGAAGATCCTATTTTGTATGCATTGTCACCGACTGGATATGTGAACTTGATGTCGAATCAAGCCGATATTATGCGTGTAATGCGACAACAGCAAGAGGTGATTGTTGTTTATAAACAATCGTACAATTAACAATTAATACAAAATCATAAAAAACTAAATAACTGGCAGCAAGAAGAGACTCTGTATGTCAGATAATGATATTCCACCATTATATGATCAGCCTGTGGCAGATGATGCACTGTTTGATCCTATAGATAATGATACCAGTGTACGCCAATCTCGCGAACAAAATCAAAATTATATCAATGACAACGGAATTGCAGAACTAGCAGCAGTAAATGTAAAATTAGCCGAACGCAGATTAAAACTTGATGAACTTAGATTCAAATTGGAAGAACGCAGGGCTGAGCATGACATGGCTGTAGAAATGCGAGAACTAGACATTAAACATAAAACCATTGAACGAGATTATGCACTTCAAATGGGAATTAACGAGCATTGGATGAAAGCATATTGGCGTCCGGCCGCAGGTTGGGTTTATCTCACAATATGTGTAATGGATTTTATAGTGTTTCCGTTATTGGTAATAATAGCACCAGTATTTGCAAATCTAGTCGGTGTTAGTGCAGAATATTCCCCCTGGACCAGTATTACTCTAAGTGAAGGTGGATTGATCCACCTTTCTTTTGGTGCAATACTTGGAGTTGCTGCATGGACAAGAAGTAGAGAAAAGCAAACACGTTATACTAACACTTAACGAGTGTAACCGTAATCTATCACCGTTACACCAGATCTGTTGTATCTGTTGCGCCACGGATCTATAACAACAGATCCGTTTGCCATCTGATCGATCAAATCAGTGTGATCTATATTGTGTGCCAACAGATAAGTTGCTGGATGTTCAGATACAGCATCATATGTAACTGCTTTACCATAATGTTCACACCAAAAACCTACCAACATACTATAACTGCCGTCTGTGTACTCTACACCTGGTTTAAAGCTTTTTCCAAGAATAACTATGGGCAACTGCTGATCTACTAGCTTTATAGCTAGATTTTCAGCCTGTCGTTCTCTAGCAGTCATTATAGCGTCAAATAGGTCATAACCAAGATCATACTGTTCTGCTAGCCAACGTAGTGCAATGTTGTCTCGCGGATGGCAAGGTCCACCGTCCCCCATACCTGCTTTCATATATGCAGGTCCCATGATACGTTTAGTGCTTTTAGCTAAAGCATCTGTTACTAAATCTGTATCAATATTGCCGACACGTTCACTTACATCTTGTATCATGTTAACCAAACTTAGTTTAGCACTGATAAATGTGTTGTAGAATATTTTAATACATTCCATTTCTTCCCAGGTACCGGTAATAAATCTAGTTTTGGTAAACAACAGTGTTTTGTAGAACTGATCTAGTTTGGCTACATGTGCGTTAGTCAAACCGTTCTCGTTACCTATCATGATCATTTCGGGTGCAACAAAATCTTCTGCTACAGTACCCATAGCTATAAGATAAGGGTTATAGATCAGTTCAGCTTTTGTTATATGTTCTGCCAATTTCGATCTAACTGTTCCTGGCAACACAGTGCTGATAAGAACAACAGTTTGATCTTTGGTAAGATAAGGGTTGATGGCTTTTAGCACAGTGATTACATCGCTGTAATCAAAATCCTTGTTTACCAAATGACTTGTAGGAGAACTGCCGTCGTACTTGGCATCATGTGGTGTCGGAACAGCAATAAACACTAAATCTTTTTCGATTACAGCTTGTTCTATACTGTAAGTTACAGAAATTTTTTGACTGTCAATGGCTTTGATGTCATATCCTGTTATTGAATGTTGCGATGCCATTGTTTCAGCAACTGGCAAACCAAGTTTACCGAGACCTATAAATCCAATATTCATTTTTACCTTTAATCATCAAGAGTGTTGTATATTTCAATTATATCTTTAGATGCTTGACTTTCAAAAAAATCTTTTGCAAGAAAAACTTTGCGATTGTGAACACAGATATCTTTACAGTTTTCAAACCATTGCATTTTGTCGCGCAACGTTTGTAAAAACAGTAGATTTTGTACAATAGCATTTGCTCTAGGAAAAAATTCTCTATAATCGTAGCTCTCGTCGATTAAGCCATCAAATGTCTTGTATCCCATTTCATGCAACTTAGAAAGTGTACCTTTGTGACCTAATATCATAAAAGGATGCATGGCGTATATTGGTTTCCATGTTTTTTCACTGATAAAGAAATTGTGCGGTTCGGTAGCTGCATGAGTTTCTGTTACTACACTTATCCACGAATTGAGATACAGGTCTGGATTAAATTGCATGCTCTTGTTGTTGTCAAAATCTGCATCGTCAACTATCAATGGTAACAGTTGTTCTGCCTTGTCGATTGTTTCAGTTGGTTCGTACCACCCTCTCCAATAATCATAGTTAATGCGATTATGACTTACTAAACCGTGTTTGTGTAAGCCATTTTCGATCAGTTTGATAACAAAAAATTCTCGATGTTCTCGGTTAACTCTGTTGAGACAATTAAACAATTTTATACGTTTGTTAGAAAACTTTTTTGTTTTTATGTGATCATCCCAGGACATGCAGGGATGATCATTTGCAAATTTTTGAAATTGATACTCAAAATGGCAGAAACTAACAATATTGATTAAATCTGTTATTTGATTTTTAACGGCCCATTCACGATAGCCTCGGTTATCTAATTCATTGCTAGTTAGATAAATGATAGATTTTGGCGGTATATTGTAATATGAGCATGATGTGTGCCAAAATTCGTATAGTTTTTCGTTATAAAAACCTTCTGCTAAATTGTCTATTGCAATAACAGCTCTATTGTTACGCACATCTTCCAACACTACAGATGGTATAAATTCGAATAGATTTTGATAACCAAATATATTTCCTTGTAGGCCTGCCCACACTGTGGAATCATTCCAAGTGCCTACATTGTAAATGTAACGCCTGGGTCTATTATCTACACTATAAACACTAGACTTTATGTCTTTCCCATTTGCCCATCGTTCTGATTCTGTCCAATACCAAATCAAGTTAGGTATCGGAAATCTACCACTTATCAATGCACCATCTTTAATCACAGTATTCGGACAACGAATCATGTTGATGAATTCATTTGGTCGATCAAAAACCCAGTTTATCATTTAGCAGCATCCTTGCAAATATTCCAAAAGTCTTGCATTTCTGGAAAAACATTTACAAATGATTTATCATATCTGCGGTCATGTTCAACTATCCAATTGCAGAAATTTTTTCTAGCTGTTAACACAGTTTGATCTGACAAACTAGAAGACTTGTAGTAGTCTGTTATTCGTTTGATCTTTTCAAACTCTAAACTGGTAAATTTTCGATTGTTGCCATCTTCAACATTGTTTTTTACAAATGCTGCGCACTCTTCTAGATAATGAAGATAGTGTTCTTTTGGCAATATTCTGATATCAAACAGCGATGGTTCTTTAAGGTGCGGCGTATCAAAACGAATACGCTGTCTTTTAGTTGAATCTTTACTATTATAAATTGACCTCCACTCTAGGATCTTTTCAAATAGTGATTTAAAACTGCTAACGCTTAACAGATTGACCGTTATCATCAGGCTGACAGGTACCCAGGTATTTTTTAAAAAATAATCAAAATTGCTGTTCCATAAAGATAAATCTAAACCATGGCGTATGTATTCAGCTTTTGGTCCCCATGTGTCAATGCTAGTATATAGCTCAAACCACTTTATTTTTTCATTGTTTTTCAAACTGTTGTATTTGTCACTTAGTCTTTTTACTAGCATTGGTTTAATAGAAAGATTTGTGTTAACATTCAGTTCTAAATGTGGTTGTGGATGTTGATCAATATAATCTAGTAATTTCCACATGCTAGTGTGTAGCAGTGGTTCTCCACCTGTGATTCTCAAAATGTTAAGGGTGGGTGCAAGTGTAGGCCACCATTGCCAAAATGCATCTACATATGGATTTAGTTCTTCTTTCTTTAGGTTAAGAGGTATAGATTGCTGGTGTTCGCTGCTTGTCAGATAAGGGCCGTGTTTTTCAATTTCTTTAACCCAGGCAGAACTGGCTTTAGGATGGCAATAAACGCAACTCATTTGACATTCGTTACCAAAGCTGATTTCTACATACTCTGGATTGACGTCAAAATCCCAACCATTGTTTTTGATTTCTTCTAATCGCGTTTCATTATAAATGCTGGCATTTCTAATATGACGATCACTAATATAGTTTTTGCCAAGAGCTTCTATCTTCCAGCAATACTGACAGCCTTTTGGTTTTTTGCCTTCTAGCATCTGTCGTCGCTCTGATTTTTTATGAGCAGTATTGTGTAATGCAGACGGACTTTCTTTTAGTTCATGTATCGGTATAGTGTGTGGAGCAGGATGATAACAACTGTGTGTTTCACCTGTCTGTAGATATATTGTAGTGTGATGCCATTTAGCCATGCAGAATGTAGGAGACAATGTGTCTACTACAGGTTTGACTTCTTCTATGCGTGTTTGATCTATCATTAAACAATGATACTATAATTATAAGCTAAATTCTACTTATAATAGGTTCATAATGCTAGTACCATGACTCATCAGTTTGTCTTTAACGTCTTCTGCTCTGGCCTTGGCTTCTGGTGTTTCAGCTTTGTCAAACTTAGTAGCGTTTATAGCTGCATGAAGTTTTTCCATATAGTGACTTTTAAACTTGTTTATAAAGTCATCGTAACCTGTAAAATCTTTAAGATTATAGTGACCATACATTCTGTTGAGTTCAAATGTTTTAGCTATGCCTTTTACAACACTTGCCAAATTCGCTGCGGTAATTGCGTTGGGATCTATTCCTGGACGTTTTTTAAGTAACGGGTCGACTTTAAACTGCTCAGTGTCTTTACCAGGATGCATTTTTCTATACAACTGTTTAGTTATATCTAGACCAAAACGTTCGATATCAGTAGTTAACGTTTCTAGGGTATCGAACTTTCTGCTTTTAGCAAATGGTACAGGTTCGCCATCCTTGATTTTCATCTGTACACCTGCACTCTGTATGCTCATGTGCATGATTTCGCCTAAAGTACTAAACAGATTGCCGTAGGTGGCACCCTTGATGTTATGTGCAGGTGTCATGCGATATCTTGCCCAATTAGCAAGTTTTGGTTCAGTCCAAATCATATCGACCTGTACATAATGATTATTGCCCAACGCAAAGATAACGTGACCATTTGCAGGTTTGCCAGTGTTATAGACCAGATCAGGATTAGACTCTGCAATGTAATCGTCTATCAGTTTGTTCCAATGCGCAGAAAATTTGCTAGGAGTGTCAGCAGTGCTAATTGGCTGTGCGATCATTTGTAGATCTATATCACCGTAGACCTTGTCCTCTGGGTCTGCGGTGTGCCATGCAGTACTACCAAGTGGGTGTCCAATCTCTATACTAGATAACTGTTTGTTTGCAAGCCATTGATTAAAACCTTCAACAAATTTTTTAACTACAGCTAGTGCAGATTTTACTACACTGGGTGTAATTATAGTAGATTGTGTGACCGTACTGTCCCAACCACCTTCTCTTAGGATTTGCCAAAGCGGATTCTTAACATTTGGTGACGATATATCTTTTAAGCGCATATGAATATTTATTCAAAAATTTTCGTTTAAACACTTGTTAAATACATATTGAAATATATATACATAACAAATAGCCAACTGAAAATGGATTAAAGAATGTTAACAAGGTTGACAAAATTAACACAACATGCTATTTGTTTACCTGCACTAGTGAAGTTCGAGCACAGTGATATATAAAAGGGCAGCTTAACACATGAAAATTAACAATCAAAACACTCAAAAAGTCGCGTCACCTTCTGAATTTAAAGAACTTGATCCTATTAAAATCTATCTTCGCGATGTCGGCAAGACTCCATTGCTGACACACGAACGAGAAATTGAGTTGAGCAAAACAATTGCAAGTAGCAAGCAGACTATTATGGACACACTGTTTGCAATTCCGCTCACTGTGAACACAGTGAATGATTGGATAAAAGACGTAATTGCTGGCACCAAGTTGGCGACAGAAGTGTTTGATGTTGACATTGACACAGAAGACGAGATTACCGACGAGTTTAGGAATCAAATCAATTATGTTTCTGAACTGTGCGATCAATATCTTGCTGATATTCAAACTAAAAGTGTAAAAACAAAACTAGTTGCGGCATTTAATGAACTGCCGTTGAACTCTAGTGCATTTGATCAGCTTATGAAAGAAGTACAAGCAATCAATGCTAAACTCACTGCATGCGACGGGCAACTGCTACGTATTGCAACCTCATGCGGTGTGTCGCGCGAAGATTTTATTCAAAACTATGTTGGTAATGAGCACCTCAAATGGCTTAACAACATGAAAGGTAAATCTTGGCAAAAATTTGCTGAAAAACGTAAAGACATTGATAAAGTGGTTGCGGAACAGCAAGAATATGCTGTTCGCGCAGGCATGAGCATTAACGATCTTCGCACTGCCGTTCGTATTCTTACTCAGCAAAACAAAGTTAAACAAGATGCTATCGGACAAATGGTAACTGCTAATCTACGATTGGTTGTTAGTGTTGCTAAAAAATACAATCAACAACAAAACAATCAGATGCTTGATCTTGTGCAAGAAGGTAACATTGGCCTGATCAAGGCTGTTGAAAAGTTTAAGTGGGAACTTGGTTATCGCTTTAGCACCTATGCTACCTGGTGGATTCGTCAGGCAATCATCAAAGCTGTGAACGAAGGCAACAAGACTATTCGTATTCCTAGTCATGTGCTCGAAGCAATCAAAAAGATTAACAAAGCTGTAAGTGATTTTGTTTCACTACACGGCCGTGAGCCAAACAACTTTGAGATTGGTCAACTAGTGGGTATGACAGAAGAAAAAGTTGCTCGTATTATGCGTGTTGCAAAAGATCCAATTAGTCTTGAAACACCTGTTGGTGACGAAGAAAGTGGTACCATTGGCAACTACATCGAAGACACTGATTCTGAAAATGCGTTTGAACAGATTGCCAAAGCAGATCTGACAAAAGTGATCGGTGATGCACTTGGTGATCTCAGCAGCAGAGAAGAGCGTGTGATTCGTATGCGCTTTGGTATTGGTACTATGGAAGAATACACGTTGGAAGAAATTGGTAACAAGTTCAAGGTTACTCGTGAGCGTGTTCGACAGATTGAAAGCAAGGCACTGGCACGTCTGCGTCATCCGCAACGTGCAAAAGAATTGCTAAATTCGATCAGGGACTGATATGACAGGGTACAACGAACGATATCAATTAGCCACCGATGGCAAGTTAGATTGGCACAACGTTGTACCCTCTCGACGTTTATCATCTACAGAAACAATAGCCGCAGTAAACTGGTGCGAATCTCACTGTGGTAGACAGCGATATGTGCATCACTACACTTATGGCTATTTTTTTGAAGATCAGCAGCATGCGTTTGAGTTTATGTTGAGATGGGGGTAGTATGACATTAGCTGATACTCTAATGACTAGAGCTGACAGAGTTGTTGTAGACAAAATAAAAGATCATACTAAATTTTTGGTCGACAACACTGTATACGGTATAGACATAGACTCGCTATCGTATAGGCAAAAAGGTCGGGTCCTTGATTTTGCACGTGATGTCGAACCGTGGTTAATTGCAAATATAGGTGATTTTGGCGTAGACTGGTTCGTAGAAGTTGACACAGCTGAAGACAGCCTGCGTCTTACTTTTAAAGATCAAGAAACAGAAACCTATTTCAACCTTGCGTGGATGCATGGTGCAAGAAACGGCGACATGGATGTATAAACTTGATCTTGGAGAAGCAGTTGCAATTGCACCCTGCTGTTATAAAAACTTTATCAATGCGCATAGAGATAAGTTTAAAGACAAAATCACACGACCCGAAGTCAATCTGTTTTTAAGTGAGTCTGGCGCTAATGCAGTTTTGCGCAGAACACGTTTGAAAAAACCGAGATCTGTGTTTAATGTTGCTACATGGAGTCGACAGCCATGCAAACATGGTAGTTGGTATCTAGAGTTTAAAAGCAAGAGAGACTATACTGCATTTGTACTCAGATGGGGTTGACGCAATGTTGTTGTACACAGTAAATCTAACCGACAGCGATATACACTACAATGACAGCGAAAAATACTTCTGCGAAGTTGCAGCATGGGCTAAAGAAAACTGTCAAAGCTTTCATAACTATAATGTGTATGATGTCAGTGACACATCTACACAATATGACTATGTAGCACAGTATCGTTTTAAAGACGAATACGACCTAACAGTGTTTAAACTGCGATGGAAGTAACATACGATGTAAATTCGGAATTTTGGCGGTCAGTGTATCGTAAACTGTTTGCTAAAAATAGTTTTCATATGCCTAACAATTTAACAAGATCTGATCTTGAACGTATACTGCGTGAACAAGACAATATAGAGATTGTACGCGATATTGACGGTCGTTGGATTGCTATAAAACTTGCGTCGCAAGATGAAGCTGTTAGACTTATGTTAGCATATGGCGAATGAAAGCAAAGTACGTTGTTCGCTCATATATGTTAGACAGGGATGAGTATGGGCACGGCATGTTACACATGTCAACAGACGATATTCTGCAATGGTTGAGCGATCGTGGAATTGAAACAGAAACACAGTCAGTGTATAATGTAGCAACAATGTGTTATCATGTGCATATAATAGCAGAGTTTGACAGAGAAACTTATATAGAATACAAAATGGTTTGGGAATAATGGATCCGACACTACACGCTGCTATACAAATAACCTTACTTATTTTGCAATTATTTGCAACTGTTTATGTGTTATTTGGCAATCCATATACAAGAAATATGATAAAATGGCATGTGTATAGAGCAAAAACCCACACAGTTCTTGTGTCTAGAGACAGTGATTGGCGGGAATGGTTAGAAGTACAACTTGGTCAAGAAGGTAAGCACTGGAAAGCAGAAGAAGATTTGTCGAGTTTCTATTTGTTTAAACACAACCTGAGCAAGATCACAATTACTATAAAACGTCGATATAATCCATACATTATGCAGTTTAGACTTATGTACGAAATTCACAAGTCTTGACAACTCTGTGCAATTCTGTTAATTGTTACGTATCATGAGCAAAAAACAAGTGCATCGAGATTGGCCTTATACCGTAACTGTTTATTACAGTTTTAATCGTCACGGATCTCTACACCGTTGGTTGAGAACACATGTCGGTCATGGGCGTAAATTGAGGACTAGAGATAACCCTGCACACAACCTAGATGTCAACGCTGAATGGTATTTTAGATTGACTAGTTTAAGGGATAATCAACCACCGTTTGTTTTTCGTCGTTATGACCAAATACGTGATTACTATTTTAAAGACAACACTGCTTACACCATGTTTATGCTAGGTTGGAATGTTAATTAAACGAGTAAATTTTGAACAGTTGGGCGAACACTGTTACGACGAGTTACGGCGAGTTGTAAACAACAACGACCTCACTGTTGCAGCGTTTGAACAGGCGATGAAAACTATAGCACCCTGCGGGTTTCGTGTGCTGCAATGGGTAGAGAATGACGATCTAGAACCAGGCGAACTTATAGTAGCAGTCATTGCATTTGAAACTCAAGACGATTGGATATTTTTTAAAATGAGGACAGATTGATGAGACAATGGGATGAAAATCTTTGGCTTTTTACACCAGAAGAGTTTAAACAGTTACCTGACGGTATTGAACTACTTACTATTAATGGCAGCGTAGCAGTCAAGGGTAAGCACGACATTGACATGGACACTCGGTTTGGCTATATTGCCTACGGTGTAAATCATCCTATGGAACATGAGGAACGTGAACTGTTCATGCAGTTCATACTAAAAACAGAATGACCAAAGGTATTTCGATCAGTCAGCAGAACGTAGGAGACACCAGATGGTGTCTTACTGTGATTATTGATCGCAAATCTGTACCTGAATTTAAAGAATGGCTAGCAGAAAACTGTCCAGACTGTTTTTGTAAAGTAAAGCCACAAACCAACACCGCATATGGTGCATATCTTTCAAGTTACAAAGACGCATATAAAAAAGGCATTTTGGTTTATGAACTTCGAGGCGGAAATCCTACAGATGCCTTTCTAATCAAACTTTATTGGTCATAAAGTGGTTGACAGCAACCAGTTATACAACTAGTGTATAAACGTAACAATAGGATACATCATGCCGCGCTACAGCCTGTTCATTGACGACGAACGTTTTCCACCGCGCGACGGCCGTAACTGGCTCATTGCTCGCAACATGCATGATGTTCTCATGATGTTGCGTATTCATGGCATGCCTGGCTACGTCAGCTTTGACCACGACCTCGGCGAAAACGAAAAGACGGGATACGATATTGCCAAGTTGCTGGTTGATCTTGACATGGGCGGCGACTCGGATTTTGCACTGCCTGCAGAATTTGAGTTTTATGTTCACAGTCAGAACCCTATTGGCAAACAGAACATTGAACACTATCTCAATAACTATCTTAACTTTAAGCAAGGCGTACACAAATGATTGAAGTTTTTGTTTTGATTGGCTGGATTGATGGTGTCAGAGCCGGCGGCGTGGTCAATCAGGAGTTTTTCTCACTCGAGACATGTGAAGCTGCAAAAGCCATATATGTGCAAATGCACGAAATTCCTGACGTAAAAGACAGGCGGTCTACTAGTAGCTGGGTAGACTGTGTTAAAAAATAAGGTGACCAATGGGATGGTATAACAGTGTTTCTTTCAGTGATCTAGTAGGTAAAACGCTAGTTAGCATTGACTGCCGGCAAAAAACAGACAATGATCACATTGAGTTTGTCACTGACGGTGGCGAACGCTATAAACTCTATCACTGTCAAGATTGCTGCGAGAGTGTTAACATTGACGACATTGTGGGTGATATGGATGACCTAATTGGATCTCCGATTCTCTATGCCGAAGAAATTAGTCGATACGGAAACGACTCTGCAAAGGTGCAATACACTTTTATGGATACTGCTCCACGTTCTGACTATGATGAAAGCTATACTTGGACATTTTACAAGATTGCCACCATCAAGGGCAACGTCACTATCAAATGGTACGGTACTAGCAATGGCTACTATTCTGAAAGTGTAAGCTTTGAGAAGTTGACAGAAACAGAGCATTGACATGCAGAAAAGAGAATTACAGTTTGTGAGTAGCGGTAAAGGACGGACATCATTACAAGGTGGTGACGAGTCTCTTGCTAGAAATCCGTATGCTATAGCTGTTCCTTATCCGCAGACTGGTTTTGATTTGTCTAAGTACATTGATGCCGCAGTATGGCTTAACAATACTATTGGCATCAACAATTGGTGTACTGTAAACAAAACGTTCTATTTTAGGCACAACGACGATGCTGTGCTGTTCAAAATGAGATACATGGGATGAGAATCGAATACGATCAAGCCACTCAAGATTTGGTTAATGACTTCATGGCATTTATCATGTCTGATATTGTAGTGGCTAACATGGGCAAATGGACCGTGTGTCATATTAGAGCCGAAATGTCCGAACATCTCAAAATGCGAGAATGGTGTAGTGTAACACTAGGCAAGAAACATCGCGGTGTCAAAACTGGTATTTTTAAACTGTTTGCTATTCCCGGTCGATGGTATTATGATCAGGCGACGTTTGATATACTCAACAACGGTGTAAAACGGCGATATTGGTTTAAAAATTCTAGCGACTTTGAAATGTTCAAATTGGTTTGGTTTGATGAACTCACAGGAAAATGATGATAGGCTAGATAGAATATTACGTTCTCGCATGTCATTTTCCTGGCCTTACCGCGCAGATATAGAATCTGACAATTTTGATGCCATTGAATCAGATATAACAGATTGGATAAAATCCATAGATCGCAAAGGTAATGTCAATGTTTATAGATCTTACAAAACTGGTATGCAAGTCTACTTTGACAATCGCGACGACTGGATGGAATTTTGCTTGAGATGGAAATAAAATGAGATGGAAAACTGAACAGCGACCGCAGAATGATGACACCAGAGTAGTGCGTTGTTATGCGCTTCTTCCGACTGAAACGGACGATGGTTACACAGTCTGGTTAGAGCATTACTGGTCGGTAGAGGAATTTGTATACCTTCCTAGCGAAGGTAATGGTTTCTGGTCACAGCGCAAGAAACTGATTAATCATCCAGATAAACCAGATACTGGTACTACAACAAGATGGTGAATAGCATGTCTATCATCTACATGGTACTAACCGACTGCATTGCAGAACAAGTCGGTCACAAATATTGGTTTAGACGAATGTACGGTCGCGAAGAAGACGTCATTCTTCGTCGCAAGCATCAATGGATCAATGTACAGTGTAGTGAACTAGTGATCATTGAAAATGCCGATGGTCTCAACATAATCAAAGATAGACACTACGGTTCTCGTACTATTAGTCAAGAGGATTTTATATGGATTAAACTATCGAGCACCGAACTAGCTGAATAATTTGACGATTTTGTTTTGTCGCATTATACTCTTGATAAGGTTAACTATCAGGAGGCGATTCTTGCGAACTAAACAACCTACAAAAGATAAAAATCGTGTCTACATAGAATGTAGTGAGACTCTTCGACGAGTAAAAGGTATAATTTTGCATAAAGATGAGCAGAAGTTAAACGTAGAAATGCCAACGGGTTATGTTTTACAGATGCAGAAACGCTCTAAAAGAGGGCAGTATTCTTTCAGAATAGGTATGGTAGAATTTTTAAGTGATGGAAAAGAAGTACTTTAGTATTCTATACCAGTGTAGACAAAGGTGGTAGTTCCATTAGCACTGTATACATACAGTTGTTCGAACTCATTTAAACAAATCTGTTGAAGAACAACTGTATGATTTGGTGGTACAATAGTATCATATGCAATGTAGTAATCAGGTACTGGTATTTGTTCATTAGGAACTAGTGCTATTCTCACTCTATCAGTAATATCGCCACGATTGACAAAAAACAGATTCCCATATGCTGCACCCTTTCCTTCTGGTGGATACATCAAAAGTGTAACACCAGAAGGGGGAGCAGATTCGCTTAAAATACTGTTTGTACCCATTTATTGCACTCCATTTGCTTGTTATTTACTCTTTACAAGCGAATGAGAAAACGCAAATGTACCAAGATGTTGTAGTTTTAAACTGAGTCTATTATCAATCAATATCTCATAACCATGACTTGTAAGATCGTAACAGAGATTAAAATCCTCACCTATGTGATCGTTTAATTCAGTTGACCATGTGGTTTTAAAATACGGTTGATTAAGTTTTTTAAAAACATCGATTGACATCAACATACAACCCATACCGACGGCTGCTACTGGTGTAAGATCATCGACTGTATTTGAGTTATTGATTAGATAGCTATTCCAATCGTCACTGTTAACATAAGCAACAGTTTTATGTGGGTACTGTCTAGTAACATAATTGGCAGCAACTATCGGTTTTTTATGTTTTAACAATTGCTGCGCGGTGTCCGAAGGAAACATCATATCACTGTCTAACCACAATATATGACTTGACCCGGCATCAACTGCCATTTGCACAAGTTGTTCTCGTTGATTAACAATCAACGTGCCGACATGAAAATGTATCACTGTCTCTATACCAATCAGTGCATTGTATTCTAACAGTTTGCAAAGATCAAAGCTAAACGCACTGTGCATCATGTCTCGACATGGCACACAGACGCTGAGCTTGATTTTTGAAAAATCAGACAACTCTCCTTTGAGAGCTCGCATCATACTCATTGAAATTAGCTCGTTGGTGTGTTGTCGCTGTTTGGAATTTGGTCAAGTTGTGGATACAGAGTAGATTCGGTTTTTTCGGTAATGTCTTTTAAGAAATTAGCCAATTGTGCAATGATGATAACAGATTTTTTGTAATCTGCCAATGGTAGCTGTCCAAGCTGAGCCATGGTAACTTTTTGTGTTCTACCATGCGCAAGAACTTCTATAGCTGCTTCTCTGCCTAGCACATCAGTCCAATGATCGCTTTCGTACTCTTCAAAATTATCAATTGCATCTTGGCACTCTTCTGGATCTTGATGATCCAACCAATCATCTACCTGTTTGATTTTTTGATCAATATCAACCATTCTTCTTTTAGCTTGATTTATTCTAGCTGACAGTCGTTTTTTAACAATAGCCGAAATGTTTGAATCTGCGGTAGCAATTTCGTGATCTAAAAGTTCTATTTCTGCTTCTGCTTCTTGACGTTCATAATGTAGTGTTTCTTTTTCTAAAAGCATTGCTCGAAGCTGTCTAGGAAAACTACCATATGTTTCGAGGTTGAAATTTTTAAATTCATATTTTGATCTAGATATCGGAATGCTGTTCAGCATGTCAGACACAGTGTTAATATCCATTATCTTTGCTCCTGATAGTTCTTTATATTATAAGTTGAAAATGGTAAAGATCAATATATTAACCTGGATACGCAAATGGTGTATCTCTACTACCAAATGTAGCACTCAATCGAGTAGTTGCACCGGCACCAACACCGGCATATGTAACACCAAGTGTAGCATTCAAACGTATAACAGATCCTGCTGTAGGTGTGATGTTTGTGTACGCAGTGTAAACACCGCCCATACGTATAGTTGTTCCTGTTGCTGGAAGAATACCCATTATCTCAGCCTTTTATGTTTTTAATCAAATAATATTTTAGTTTCACTTTTTCAGAAGGTCATTAATTATAGATTCTAGACGAGTTGTTTTTACTGACAGCTCTTTAATAGCTTCGATCAACACTGCGGTCAATTTATCATACTCAACAGTTAAAAATGTATCGTCCTTTATCTGAATAGTATTGATTATTTGTGGTAACACTGTCAATGCATCTTGTGCCAAAATACCAATATGCTCATCCCTATTAGTACCAAAACCCAGACTTTTTGCTTTGTCGTTTGCAGTATATCTGATGCCATGTAATGCATCTAGAATTGCCAATGGATTTTCAATATTACCAATTACGTTTTTTAAAGATACATCGCTAAATCCAGATATAACCTGACCTGTTGCATAGATAGAGCCTATAACGTTGACGTTACCTTCTATGTTGACGTTACCACCAATGGTATTTAGATTACCATTGATACCAACACCGCCACTTACAGTTAATGCACCGCTAATATAACTAGTACTTGGAGTTGCGTTTAATATGTTAATAACTTGAGAAACTTGTCCGCCATCCCAGTAGCTAGTAGGCCCAGTTGGTCCTGTATCGCCTAATCCAATTGGGCCAGTAGGACCTTCAACTCCTGTTGGTCCAATACTGCCTGTTGGTCCAGTCGGACCAGTTCTTCCTGTTGGACCACCACTAGGGCCAGTAACACCAGTAGGACCAGTTCTTCCTGTTGGTCCAGTCGGACCAGTTCTTCCTGTTGCACCAGTTGCACCAGTACGTCCAGTTGCACCCGTCGCGCCAGTTGCACCAGTAGGTCCAGTTGGTCCGGTTGCACCAGTATTAGTAGCAGTACCATCTGCACCTGTCGGACCTGTAAATCCAAACGGACCAGTTGGACCTATGGCACCCTGTAGACCCGTAGGACCGGTGTAGCCAGTATAACCAGTGTAACCAGTTGGGCCTGTTACACCCTCAGGACCTTGAGGGCCAGTTGCACCGATAGCACCTTGTGGACCAGTCAACCCAGTTGGGCCTGTATAACCAGTTGCACCAATAGGTCCGGTTACACCGGTTATACCAGTTGACCCTGTCGCACCTCTTGGACCAGTAGTGCCAGTTGCGCCTCTTGGACCAGTAGGTCCAACTGCACCTTGAGGGCCAGTTGCACCAGTGTTAGCAGCAGTACCAGCAGGGCCAGTTGCGCCTGTTGTACCAGTTGGTCCTGTCACACCAGTATAACCTGTTGGGCCAGTGTAGCCAGTGTAGCCAGTCGGACCAGTTGCACCAGTGTTAGCAGCAGTACCAGCAGGGCCAGTTGCACCAGTTACACCAGTTGGGCCAGTTGCACCAGTATTAGTAGCAGTACCAGCAGGACCTTGAGGACCAGCAGGACCAGTTGCACCTGTTACACCCTGGGGGCCAGTTGCACCAGTATTAACGGCTGTACCAGCAGGGCCAGTTGGACCAGTTGGACCACCAGCAGGGCCAGTTGGACCAGTTGGACCACCGGCAGGACCTTGAGGACCAGTTGGTCCGATTAAATCAACGACAGGATATGTATAAACACTCATGGCTATTCTAAACTTATTTTGTTGCTGAGATATTTATCACTGACCGCAACCATAATAAATATTTGATGACACTTTATCCAAGCGTTTGGCCATTGCCATACGGCATTTCTATTAGAACTGACTATGCCGAAGAACACAACTATGCGATACCTCGAAGTCAGACACAGTGCTGGCCTGTAAAACTAAACGAGTTTCAACAGGTTTTGATATCTGCGGTGCACAACGGTCTTACTAAGAATCAACAAAAGACACTGCGCGGTTGGCTCAGTAAAGACCCAAATGGACCAAATGTCTTACCGGCAGCATATGGTGTGAGTTTAGACATACATCTTGGACTTATCGGTAATACTTGGTGTTTTCATATAGTCGATCTCGAACAACAAAATAAACTAACCGCCGATGTGTCGTATATCATTGATCCTGCTCAACAATACTACTTTAATATACAAAACTTAGAAAACAAAGATAACAGCTATTATCTAAAGTTTACTTTTTGGAAAGATGGTTCTACAATTGAATTATGAATCAAGTAGACAAATTTAAACAGAACACTGTAGTTTTAGATACTGAAACTACTAACATGCTACCAGAACTTTGCGAAATAGTAGAAGTTGCTGGTTCAACTTGGCAGAATGGTGTGTGGTCCACTGACAGTATGCTATTAGGTGCACACAGGGGCATACCGCCAGAAGCCAGTGCAAAAAACAACATCAGCAACAGAATGATTGCTGGGTTACCAACATTTGATCAGAACATTGATGCTGTTAAACAGTTGCTAGGTTGGAGTACTAAACAGTACTTTGTTGCTCACAACAGCAACTATGATCAACAAGCTCTTGCAACTGCATTTGGACGTATGGATTTTGACGCAGATATCACACAGTGTTTAGATAAAACTCGTTGGATTTGTACTTACAGACTGAGCAAACATGTGATTGATAACGAATTTAATGACATGCAATACAATCTGAGCTATCTGCGATACAAACTTGATCTGCCAGTGCCAGACAACATGGGTGTGCATCGTGCAGGTGATGATACCCTCGTCTGCGCAGCATTGCTAGACTATATTATTGACCAGGCTATTGCTAAAAGGTTAATCGACCCTAATGACGACATTGGTGTTCAACTAGTCGACCTTTCATGGAGTTATATTCCTGTAAAGACATGGCCGTTTGGCAAATATAAAGGTCAGCCATTGGCCGATGTACCAACTGACTATTACCTCTGGGCATTTGAAAATCTAAGTCAATTTAAAGAAGATCAATCTAGTTATGACTATGATCTTGCCGAAAGTGTTAGATCAGTACTCGAAACCAGAGTTTTAGAAAATGCATGATAGTAAGATAAAAATAGCTGTACTTTTTAGAGGCCCTGTAAGACCAACTTTGCAGAATGTAGTTGCACGTTGCAGTGAATTTATGCAACAGTTCAATGGTGCACAAAATGTTGAAATTCACACTTATCTTGCAACATGGCGTTATTGGAAACAGCAAAAAGCCAGTGATTTGATTAACCTTGATCTGTTCGACAATGTGATCATGCAGGAAGCACCCACTGAGACACATAGACTGCGTTGTACAAAGATAACAAAATTGCCTAATGGTGCCGACATAGAACCTGTTTATAACATGTATTATCAAAGCAAAACTGCACTGGATCTCATAGTGCGCAGCGATACTTACAGTTACATTATACACAATAGGACAGATCTACAGATGTTGTTTGGGCAACACATCAACAGTTGGTTTGATCCAAATTACTATGTTGCGCCACACGTTCATCCAGAATCTTGGATGTGTGATCAGTTTGGTATTGCACCTGGTGCTATGATGCATAAAGCCTGGGATTATGGTGAAATTGATGAACTTGGAAGACTGATAGAATCTGCTGATAAACCAGAAGCTGTACTACAAACCATGATAACTCGTGCAGGAATACCTGTTAGAACTGCACAATATCAATCATGGGTGTTAGACCCCACAAGGAACAATTGATGGGTCTGCTTCCCACTATCGATCAGCTGCAATCATATGGTACACCCGAATACTTTGGTCTGGGTTTTATTCAACTTAAAGTTGATAAAACCTATAGGTATCATTTTTATCACGACAGCCTACATGCCATTGTGCCAGATGACGAAATACATGATCATCGTTATAGCTTCAAAAGCCATGTTCTGCAAGGCACATTCACTCAATTGATCTACGACTTTGTGTCAGATTCTAACGGTGCATTTGAAATTCAAAACGTAGATTGCCAAGGCCCTGCAGATCGAGTGTTTGAAAAATCACGTGGTAACATCAAGTTAATCAATCGCAGCACTTACGCTGCGGGATCTACTTATTGGATTGAAAAAGATGTTCTACATACAGTGATAGCACATAATAATGCAATCACTCTGCTAGAACGTGATGCCGTTACTAAAGACTTTGCTAGGGTTGCACGACCAGTTGGTACAGAAACGGTATGTCCATTCTCTGCTCCTATTGGTGCAGAACGCTGTTGGGAACTGATTGAAGATATGTTAACTAGATCATTATAATATTGAGTTGTTTTTCATATTAGAATAAAATTTATCAACACTATTTTTGAGGTTATCAATGCAAAATCAGCAAGCAAAAAAAACTGCCATAATAACTGGTATAACTGGTCAAGATGGCGCATACTTAGCAAAGTATCTTTTAGACCTCGGTAACTATGAAGTAGTGGGTTTGCATAGAAGAACTAGTGGCAATTCTAGTTTTTATAGATTAGAGCAGCTTGGTATAAATTTAAATGATATAAAACTTGATACGTTCGATCTATGTGAACCTTTTGTGATGCAACGTCTGATAGAAAAATACAGACCTTCAGAGATTTACAACCTGGCTGCAATGAGTTTTGTAGCATCTAGTTTTCAAGTACCATTGTATACTATGGAAGTCAATGCAACTGGTGTTTATAGATGGATGGAAGCAATAGCAAACACTGATAAATCTATAAAATTCTATCAAGCCGGTACCAGTGAAATGTTTGGTCAAGTGCAGACAAATCCGCAAAACGAAAACACACCATTTTATCCGCGAAGTCCGTATGGTGTTGCCAAGTTGTCGGCGCACTGGTTTGTTAAAAATTACAGAGAAAGTTATGGTTTATTTGCATGCAACGGTATATTATTCAATCATGAAAGTCCGCTACGCGGTATAGAATTTGTTACCAAAAAGATAACATCCGGATTAGTGAATATTTTTAATGGAAGTAGTGAACCGATATTGTTGGGTAATTTAAATGCTACACGTGACTGGGGGCATGCAAGTGATTATGTACGTGCTATGTATTTGATGATGCAGCAAGACCAGCCAGATGACTATGTTATAAGCAGTGATGAGACTCATACAGTTAGAGAATTTTGCGAAGTAGCAGCAAAATTTTTAGGGTATGACATAATTTGGCGTAATACAGGCATAAATGAGCAAGGCATTGATTCAAAAACAGGTAAAACACTAATAAGTGTAAACAGTATGTACATGCGACCTGCTGATGTTGAATATTTAAAGGGTGATTCCACAAAAGCCAAACAAAAATTAAATTGGAATAAAACATATTCGTTTGAAAGTCTTGTAGAAGAAATGATTAAATTTGATTTAAAATCATATGGTAAAAAACTATAAAATAGATAAAAAGGAAATAAAAATGACTTTTAAATGGCCTCTTATGAAAAACACTATAACATGGCAAGATAAGTTTAGATTAATAAAATTTATTTTAACCAGTGATAGATTTACCAATGGCGAACAAGTAAAAAAGTTTGAGCAAGAATGGTCTCAATGGTTAGGATCTAAACATAGTTTGTTCGTTAGCAGCGGTAGTACTGCAAACACACTACTAGTTTCTGCTGTTAAAGAACTGTATGGGTTAAAAAATAATAGCAAAGTGCTTGTACCTGCTTGTACATGGGCAACAAACGTTGGCCCCATTATCCAATGTGGCTTAAAACCAATTTTCTGTGATATAAATCTAACTAATTTTAGTTTTGATATAGATCATATGCAGAAAATAGCAAAAACTCACAAAGATATAAAATTGATATTTGTCACACATTTGCTCGGCTTCAGCGCAGATGTAGAAACTTATAAAGAAATATTTCCCAATGCAATAATAATTGAAGACATCTGCGAAAGTCACGGGTGTAGAACACCAGATGGTGCAAAACGTGGATCAGATACTTTAGGTGCAACATTTAGTTTTTATTTCGGACATCACATGACCACTATAGAAGGTGGTATGGTGAGTACCAATAACACTGATCTATTTGATCTTATGAAAATTAAACGTAGTCACGGATTGGCTAGAGAATTACCATCTGAAAAATTCAAAGAAGCAATTAAAAATTGGCCAAATGTAGACCAACGATTTATGTTCATGACAGATGGTTATAATTTTAGAAATACCGAACTTGGTGCAGTATTAGGTTTGAGTCAATTAAAACAATTATCAAACTCTATAGAAATTCGTAATAACAATTACGATATGTTTCATAATTTAATAAAAAATTATGAGGATATGTTCTACGTACCAGAAAATTCTATAACTTCTAGCAATTATGCATTTCCGATTATAGCTAAAAGTAAAAACATCGCAGACAAATTAAAGGCGCATTTAGAAAGTGCGTCAATTGAAAGTAGACCGATAGTAAGTGGTAATTTGCTACTACAACCATTTTTACAGAACTATTCGTTAGAACCAAACAGTAATGAAAACATACAAATCGTACACAATAATGGTGTATATGTTGGTAACAATCATCTTATCGGACACGACGAAATAAGTATGCTTTCTGATGTGTTTGAAAAAATAAAAGATTAAAAATGAATATTTTAATATGTACAATTATTAGAAATAGTGCAAACACTATAAATCGTTATATTCAACAGATCCATACTAGTATGGATCTGTTAGCCAACAATAATATAAATTGGTATATTAGCATATATGAAAATGATAGTGTAGACGGTACTAAACAATTACTGCAACAGTTGAATCTGTCTAGATTTACAGACTACAGTATAATTTCAGAAAATATCAAGACAACGCAATATCCTAGTGTAGTTAACGAAGATAGAGTCAGAAATTTGTCAATCGCAAGAAATAACGCATTGACTGCAAAAAATATGTATCTCAATGCCGATTACGTGTTATGGATAGAGCCTGATGTGTTGTACGGGGCAGATTTTATACCGATTCTTTTATATCATACTGAATTGATAACAGGCGGCATTGATATAATAAGTGGAATTAATATTGTATCACAAGAAGCTAGAGCATACGATACGTGGGCAACACGCAGAACACCATTCGAAGAATGGGGTAACAGAACAAACGATTGGTTTATAAACCCAATTTCGCAGTTTTACAGCACATTTAATGGTGTATGTTTATACAATGCAAAACCATTTAAAGAAGGTGTAAGATTTGGCTATTATAATGAGCGACTAGGTAAGTTTGACTGTGACACAGTAGTTGTATGTGAAAATTTTAGAAAAGCTGGTTACAATAAAATTTATATTAACCAAGCACTAAATTGCTATCATGATTAAATCATGATGACACGATACAAATATTGCATCATTGAATGATCAAGATTGTCAATGACAATGCGAAAGTGAAAAACATCTCAATGCTAACGAGATTGTAGAACAATTTCGCTATCGTCTACATAGTGTAGAGTGGCTTACTCAAAAAGCAAATTATAGGCTTGACAACTGTTGAAAAATAAGTAAATATAGTAACAGCAAAAACGCCCCAGTGGTGGAATGGTAGACGCGGTTGACTCAAAATCAATTGCCGAAAGGCGTGGGGGTTCAAGTCCCTCCTGGGGCACCATACATCGAATGTCTATGACAACCGAAGAGCAAATAGCAAGAATCAAATGTATTCATGATGGTAAAAACCCTGATGAATATTTGCCAACTAACAAGGTTGTTTGTAAAGATGGTTCAATGACAGATACTGTTGCTAGAAGCATGATCGAACCAGCCTGGAAGAAATACTTAAACCAACATTAAGCAACGAGATAAGCTGTGCCACGTCTACTGTGTCTTAGTAGTGAAGAATACGTTGTTTCTGAATTTTTCAGTAAAATGAAGTGGTCTAACGGTAAAGACCGACCAGACATTGAACACGATTATCCCTATGTCTGTTATGTGCATCATTCCGTAACAGAATATGACCCTAAGATCATAATGGATCTTCGTCGTTACATTGAACGATCTGCACATGGCGATGCAGTCTATTACTATAATCATAATGAATACAAATACTGTTGGAATTATGACACTGCTAAAAACGATTGGGATCGTAACTGGGACAACGTTCGCAACTATTACTGGACAATTTACTTTGAATGTATGGAAGATCTAACCATGTTCAAGCTGAAAAAGCCTGGGCTGATACATGATGCACCATTTGAATTTCATCCTGAATACGATTATCATACAAAAGAAAACACACGACGTTGGTAAATATTTTTATTAGAAGGAGACTAACATGCTTGAAACTATTTTCTGGATTGCTGTTGGTGTTGTTCTTGGATGGTTCTTCCTTGAACAGCCTGCTTGGGCCAGAGCACTGGTTGCTAAAATCCCAGGCGTTGAAAAATACATGAAAAAATAACACTTGACCTAGTTCGTCAGCCGTAGTAGTATCTAGATAACGAAACAGAATTGAGTTTGAAAACTATGGCTGACGATATCCCGATCCTGTATGTGTTTGTGCGCACTGACATGCCCAGCATGACTCCTGGCAAAGCACAAGCGCACAGCGGACATGCTGCAAACGCATTTGTCCACAAGCACGTTATCAAACGTATGCAAAAAGATCAGATTATTGGCGACGCAGTTGTTAACTGGATGAAGTCCACTGACCAAGGTTTTGGTACTCAGATTAACCTTAAAGGCGCTTGGGATGAAGTGATAGAAGCACATCTCAGCGCAAAGCTCAACGGTCACATCACCGAGAAGGTGCTCGATCCTACATACCCTTACCTTGTAGACAGCGAAATTGTTGGACTGATTGATCCGAAGCATCACTCTGTTGATCCAATCCCGTTGGCTGATGGTCGTGTTGCTTGCCATCGTGCGGAATACACTGCTATCTACTTCTTTGGAATGAAAGAAGATCTTAAACCGTACGTGGGCAAATTCCCACTGCATCCGTAGAGTAACAAATGGAATACATTAAACAAAACTATAATACCTGGGTAATCAGCGACACGCATTTTCATCACGAAAATATTCTCAAGTTTGTTGATTCTCAAACTGGCCTGCAAGTTCGTCCTGGATTCAACACAGTTGATGAAATGGACGAACACATGGTCGAACGCTGGAACAGCGTTGTAAAACAGGGCGACAAAGTATATCACCTTGGAGACGTGTTTATGGGTGATCTTGTCAAGTTTAAAAAACTGTGGCCTCGTCTAAACGGTCGTAAGAATTTGATTGTAGGTAACCATGACGACATTAAACTGCTGTCAAGTGGCGGATTCTTCAAAAGCGTCTATCTAGAACGTAAATTTAGAGAATTTAAACTGCACCTTAGTCACATTCCGCTGCACCCGTCGCAACACGAAACTGGTGCGCCTGGCAGTGGAAACTTCTTTGTAAACGTGCATGGTCACATTCACCAGAATCCTAGCCCAACAGGTAGGTATATCAACGTTAGTGTAGAAGCTGTTGACTACACACCTGTGCATATTGACGTTTTGGCTGAAAAAGCCAAAACACTACTGTTTCTTTACGGGAATTGACATGTTTGACGTATATTGGGCTGGATGGTTCAAAGAAGGCACCTCAGACAAGATCTGGGGTGTTCTTCGTTCTGAAAATGGAACATACTACAACTTTTGGTGCCGCAGAGGCGCTAAAATGCAGTTCAAGCACACACATACCAACAAGTATAGCCACAAACGTGATAAAGGCTATAAAGAAATCACCACAGAAAAGCTAGAAGAAATCTATCCTGGCTTTATGGAAGAAGTTTCACAACAACTGATGTTTGCAGTCTTTTCAGAAAGGGTACGATAATGGCTGTTAATCCTGCTAGCTGGGGCATCCTCGGCAATCCAACTAAAGAACAGGTTGAGAAATATATGAACATGCAACCTGGCAAGTTCAGCAAAATGGTTTCAGATCTCAAACGCAAGCACAAAAACAAAACGCCAATTGATCATACTGTGTTTGTGGTCAAGAAAAAGATGGACGTTATGGTTGGCAAAGCAGTGGTTAACGCATTCAAGTATGACGATGCTGTCAGTGCAGTTCGCAAAGGCGAAGCTGAAGTTGAGTGGGACGCAGAACCATTCAAAGTCGGTCATGAAGAAACTGTTTATCAGAACTATGATCCAAAACGCTATGGCGGCCTATAATGCCAAAGACTATTATACATGTAAATCAGCATGTAATTAGAAAAAATACCAAAGAAAATCAAAGAGAACCTACCCTCTCAGTCAAGCAGGGTAGATCTAATACATATGCACATGAAGTTGTGATCGACGGGCCTAGTCGTGTGGTTTATAGCCCTGACAAACCGCTAAGTTGTGGTGCTAGAGTTTGGATTGAAACTGAAAGTGCAGTTACTATAATTAACCACAATAACACAACTGAGAATTGAGGATATAGCGAAATGCAGAATGCAAAAATCAAAAACATTAAAACGTTACCTAAGAAAGGTGACACCCTGCAACCATTTGATGATGCAAATCATGGTTCTGTTGGTAAAAAATTAGAAAAAATTGTAGAAGATAGTGGCTTTACTGTTAATAGAGGCAAAGGCCCCGATGTGCATAATGTAGAGCTTAAGACTATGATGAAGGATACAAAAAGTTCAGTATCTATATGTAGATCTACAACTAATGAAATAACAAATACACCATATAGCCAGTCTAATTTTAAATCTAAAGTTCAACAACAAGCAATAGTTGAATATGAACGAGATACTGGTACGGTTACAGATTCTGATATGTATGATATGAGTGACGACGACACACAACAACGTCTTGAAGACGCATACGAAGCGATCCGGCATAAAATGCAGAGTGTTAAGCACGAAAAACGAATAGACGGCGGAGATGTGATTGCCGAACGTCGCAAAGAAACACATAATAGTTGGCAACTGCGTATTCCTAAAAAAACTGTAACTAAGATTAAAGATCACATTAAATCAAAAGCTATTAAAGATAGTATATTCGAGTTCTAAAATGAACAGAATCCAGATTAACAATATTTCTTACAGCTCTATCAGTGGCAAAGTTGACATCGTCGGTGGTAAAATCATCATCGACGGTGTAGTGCAAGAACAGGCACTGAATGGCGTAGTCGAAGTTCGAGTGTTAGAAGGTGCGATCAACAGTCTACATACAGACGCTAGTGTTACCTGTGGTAATGTCGACGGTGATGTAAAAGCCAGTGGTAGTGTCAACTGCGCAAATGTGCAAGGTGATGTTAAAGCAGGCGGTAGCATCAACTGTGGCTCAGTTGCTGGCAGTGTCAAAGCTGGCGGCAGCGTCAATATGAGTCGATGATGTTTTGGGATCAAGCAATGGGCAATGAGCGATATCAAGATCAACTGCATCCCAGTCACAATACTCGCTATAGTGATAGCAGTTTCTATGATGAAGTCTGTATCTATTGCGGAGAAACAGACCGTGTACCAGGCGGATGGGGCAATCTGAAATATCCCTGTGCTAAAGAGCCAGAAGAACGACGTGTTGCACGACTGTTAGAAGCATCGCAATCATTCAAGGACAGCATAGAATCGAAATGATAGATTATGGCCTTATCGATCGTGCAGTGAGATTCTACACCGATCGAGGATATCAGAGAATTGAAACACCGTGGTTGGTCAGCAAGGACATTGCCGACCTAACCAAACCCCTTAATGCTAGCACTTATATTGTTCAAAAAGATACAGAACAAAAGCAAAAAGCATTTGTGGCTAGCGGCGAGCAGAGTTTTCTCTATCTGATTAACAAAGGCTATCTACCCGCTGTCGGTCGCTATCAAACTGTAACACCCTGTCTTCGTGATGATGCCTGGGACGTTACACATATGAAGAACTTTGTAAAACTGGAACTGATTGAATACACAACACGCTCTGCAAACATAGATTCTCTAGTGTTGAGAGAAAACAACAAGCTCTACGTCGAACGTGCAGTATCTGTGGCAATGAGTTTTTTTGAGACACTGGTAGATAAAAACGAACTAGAAGTAGTAGACACAAGTGCCGGCTATTCTGTATCATATGACATTAACTATAATGGAATTGAAATAGGCAGCTATGGGTTTAGGTCCTGCATGTTCTGTGATTGGATATATGCTACAGGCATTGCAGAGCCACGATTCTCTAGACTGCGCAACAGTAAAGGTTTAATATAATGCCCGGTTATCATCTACGAGAAATTAAACGTGGCGAGTTCGGTGAAGTGTCGAAGATTACTGAAGAATACGAAGAATTCCTCGAAAGTCTTGAACAGAAAAATCCAATCATGGCTCTAGTTGAATTAAGTGATTTGATTGGTGCCATCGAAGGTTATGCAAAACGTCATCACAACATCACCCTAGAAGAAATTCTAGCATTGAAGGACGCCACAAAAAGAGCGTTTGAATCTGGTCATCGCTGTGCAAAAAGGTATTGACAACATTTACAAACTATGCAAATGTAACTTTACCGAAACATGGCACTGACTGAAAGGATTGCCACATGAAGAAGTTCTTTGCTGCTATTGCATTGATGCTTGCACTTGCTGTGCCTGCTGCTGCGCAGACTGGTTGTGACGCACTCGAAGTCAACGGCTTGCCTGAAGCTGTTGTAATCGACCTCAAGAAAAAGTGTGTCGAGTTGGCTAAGCCTGTTACGACAATTGATGTTGACAGCATGGGAGAATATGCCGAACTTGGCAAAAAGTACGGCATTGCACTGAGCGAAGTTGCCAAAAGCGTTGGCACTACTGTAAACGAACTTGCAAAGACTCCGGTGGGCAAGTTCATGCTTGTGATGGTTGCATATCGTGTGATGGGCGACGACCTCATTGGCGTTGCCGGCGGTGCAATTTGGTTTACCACTATGATTCCGATTTGGATCTACATGTTCCATCGTCTTGTGTTTAGCACTCGTCGTATTCATACTCGTGTTCGTGCAGATGGCGAAACTGATACCGAAGTGTCTCCGATTGATTTTGGTGGTACCGCAGGCGTAATTTCTCTTTGGATGCTGTTTGTGCTGCTGTTGATCTGTATCGCTGGCTTCTTTATGATCTTTGGATAATAGGTGAAAAATGGATGAGAAACTTGTCAAACAACTGCATGAACTCTATCCGCTGATTTTCGAACGCAAGATTTGGTGTGAGTGCGGCGATGGGTGGTACAATCTTATTGATTCGCTGTGCAGTTCAATTCAATCTCATATCGACAGCCGTGAAAAGCAGCGAAAGTGGGCGATTGAACACAATCGCAAGCTGATGGAAGATGACAGCTACAAGCCGTTTGATCGTGATAATCGTGCAGTACCAGACACTGTTGAACAGGTTAAAGTTCAACAGATCAAAGAAAAGTTCGGCGGACTACGTTTTTACGTGCATGGCGGAGACGACGCAGTTCATGGCATGATTCATCTGGCTGAAAAGATCAGCTACAAAACCTGTGAAGAGTGCGGTGATCGAGGTGAACGACGATCTGGCAGTTGGATCAGGACACTATGCGACGAGCACCATATCAAACGCAGTCTTGGTGCTGTCAATATGAAATTGTAAAGTTTACAGCGTCATCGATCAGTAGTCTGTGTATTGTTTAATAAATAAACACTGAATGAAACTTATTAAAGATACACCTTCATTACATATAATATATCTCAATGAGATAACGCATGTCACCAATTTGGTGATCGACTACTTCACGATGTTTTTTAATAGGTCTCAAATAAAAATTTATGTTAATCCTTACACTACAGAACGCTCTAAGAGCCTGTCTCTTATTTCAACAGATTTGATAGAGAATTTACTATTAAAAAGCGATGACATATTAGTAAGTCAACACGACTATATAATCGTGATTATTGCCTCTATCGATCTAAATAAAATTAGTAGAGAGACTTTCAATTTAGCATCTCACAATTCAATCGTGTTTGACAATTTAGATTTTTGTAAAAACAAAAATTGGTTTTTAGGTTCAATTAAAGCAATGTTAAAAGTATTGATACCTGCATACAAGATACTAGATCTCAACGATTTTAAAAATACAGTTAAATACATTTCGCAACCTTGTGATAATCTTTCACAGCTGGTATGGTATTCACAGCGCATCGGTTTAAATGTCTATGACGCATAAAAAAATTGCAGTTTTTTTGAGGGGTCATATTCGTACATGGAACTACGTAAAATCTCATACATTTGCATTCTTTGAAAAATTTTACAGTGCTGAAAATATAGACTGGTATGTTTTGTGTTGGAAAAACAACACAATGTCGCTAGATAGCTTAAAACAATCTTTTAACAATCGCAACTTAGTAAGTTGCGAAATAATTGATTACAACCAATATCCTTTGCATAAAATGATGACACTGTCGGAGTTAACAGAAAATTTTTATCAATCTGCAAACTACATTCACTGGAAAAACTATCAAAGTTCGTATTGGAGATTGGCGTTTTTAGACCAATTGTTAAATTTAAAAAAAATACAGCATGAAATCAAACACAGTTTTGAATATGAAAAAGTTTTTTTTATACGGCCGGATATACTTTACTTAAATGATGATGCAGAATTGTTAGATACAGTAATTGAAACTTTTTACATATCCGGCACCGATCTGTCTTTCAATAATGATAATTTTGAAATTGAACCAAATGATTTATTTTGCCAAGCAAACAGTATCACATCTGATATAATTTCTTCTAGGTTTTTAGATACAAATATAGATTTTTCTACAAAACAACTTGTGCATCCAAACTCGCATTCAATCTTTGGGCAATTTTTGTTAAAAAGTTGCATCAGAGAAAAATTAAATTTTCATAATTTACAACAGATAATAATAAGACCTAGTATGTTAGAGAGCTTGAATTCTAAATCTTGTCTGAATGATATTTGTAATGAACGTGATAGATCAGCCGAATGGATTGAGTTTGATTTGCAAAAAAAACACAGATATTGTGAGCAATATGGCATTGATCCAGCTGACTACATCAATGACAGAGATTCCGAATTCTAAAAAATAAACAGCTTGACATCAACAAAACAAGGTATTATAAATAATGTGTAACTGGATAGACTGGTTGCACATCAACAATAGTAGGGTTTACTATGAACAAACAATATGATATGGCCGTGTTTATCGGTCGCCTTGCACCTTTTACCAAGGCACACGAACTAAACGTTCGAACTGCTCTTGAACATGCAAAAAAAGTAACAGTTATTCTCGGTTCTGCAAACGCACCTCGTAACCACCGTATGCCGTTTACTTTTGAGGAACGTGCAGCAATGGTTAAAGCTGCGTTTCCTGATGATGCAGATCGAATCTTTTGCGAGCCTGTAGAAGATACCATCTATAATGATGCACAGTGGGTTAAAAACGTGCAAAATGCTGTCAAATCGGCATTTACTGCTGCGTTTGGTGCATGGCACCCGCTGGCAAAAGTTGCCCTTGTTGGGCACGGTAAAGACAGCACCAGCTTCTATCTTAAACTGTTTCCGCAGTGGGAAAGTATCAACGTTCGCAACTACAAGAACATCAACGCTACAGACATTCGTAAACGGTTCTTCAATCATGCTGCTCTGTTTACACCAGTTGATGAAGTTTTGTCTAGAGATGCAATGCCGCAGTCTACTATTGACTTTCTGCACAAGTTTTCTATAACAGCAGATTACCACAACATTGTTGACGAATACGAGTTTGTTAAAAAATATCGTAGTGCTTGGGATGTAGCACCTTTCCCGCCTGTTTTTGTCACTGTTGACAGTGTAGTTGTGCAGAGTGGTCACATTCTGCTTGTGGAACGTGGTGCTCGTCCTGGCAAAGGACTGTGGGCACTACCCGGTGGTTTCCTTCGTGCATACGATGAGCTCGACAAGAAAACTGGAAAGATGATGCCCGCAGACAAGACCATGCTCGACGCTTCTATGCGAGAACTGCGTGAAGAAACTAAAATCAAAGTTCCTGAGCCTGTACTGCGCGGTAATGTTGTAGCAGAACAGGTATTCGCTGATCCCAATCGTAGTAGCCGTGGGCGTACCATCACACATGCGTTTCTTATTCATTTGCCGCCTAGTGAAGAACTACCCAAGGTTAAAGGCAGCGATGATGCTAAGAAAGCACGTTGGTTCCCGCTTGCAGATGTTCGCCGAGACATGATGTTTGAAGACCACAAAGACATTATTGATGCAATGACTGCACTGATCTAAGGAACGAAAGATGACACGTTACGAAGTTGGTCACAAAAGTAGAGCAGTGTGCGAATCATGCGAATCTGTAGTTGATACTACTTTTGCAATTCGCGACGTGTCATTCAACGACGGCATTGGTGTAGCTAAAGACATATTGGTTGCTGTATGTGATCAATGTGATGATGTAGTAGCAATACCCAGTCAATGCGTTACGTCCATAGCAGAATCACGTAAACAGGCAGAATCAAAATGAAAATTGGTGTAACAGGTACCCGAGAGGGTATGAACGAAACGCAGTTTAAAGAACTGCATGAATATCTAAAGCAGTTCGATCCTGCAACTACTGAACTTCATCATGGCGACTGTGTTGGTGTTGATGCGCAAGTTGCAGAACTAGCTATGCTACTTGGGTTTCGTGTAGTTTGTCATCCTCCAGAAAGCGATCACCTACGTGCATTCCATAAATCGCATGAATTTAGACAGTCGTTTGGTTATCTAAAACGCGATCGAAATATTGTAGACGAAACTGACTTGCTGCTAGTAGTGCCGTTACAAGACGAGTGGCAACCAGAAGGTGGAACGTGGTATACACATGATTATGCTAAGAAAAAAGGCAAAAATCTGGTTGTGTTTTTTCCGAAAAGACGGTAAATAATATGTATAAGTCCTCAAAAGAGATTTGGGGCAGCAAAGTTCAAGGGATGCTTGAGATGACAATTAAACCTATTCGACCAAGCGAGTTGGTCGCTACGCGACTCGAACAGATTCCAGAATCAGTGATCAACTGCTGGAACAACATTATTGCAGAAAAATGGGAACCCAACGCTAAGCGTAGTCTTGTTTTTCAAGATGACATCATTGCAGTGCTTCTCGAAAAACACCCAAATATTGAACGCAGCGACATCTTTGATAAGCATTGGCTTGACATCGAAGATATCTATCGCGCACAGGGTTGGCTTGTAAAGTATGACAAGCCGCACTATACGGAAAACTACAAAGCAAACTTTGAATTCCGTGTAAATCCGGCACTTTGCTGAACGACATTACCAAGTCCAACTGATAGACAGTTGGCATTTTAACTCAAGGGAGACTTGAAAATGACTAACCTAATCCTAAACACTGACAGCTACAAAGCCAGCCACTGGGGTCAATACCCTGCGGGCACGGAAAACGTATTCAGCTACATTGAAAGCCGTGGCGGCATCTTTGACCGTACTGTGGTCTTTGGTCCGCAGATGTTTGTCAAAAACACGCTGATGAAAGGCGTTACTGTTGACGACGTCAAAGAAGCCAAAGAAATGTGGACTGCACACGGCGAGCCCTTCAACGAAGATGGTTGGATGGACATTGCCACTCGACTCAAAGGTCGACTGCCTTTGCTGATCAAAGCTGTTCCCGAAGGCACTGTGCTGCCTACCCACAACGCTATGGTCACTGTAGAAGCAACTGATCCAAGACACTTCTGGCTTACCAGCTACATTGAAACGCCTCTGCTTCGCGCAGTGTGGTACCCGACTACTGTTGCTACGCTCAGCTGGCACATCAAGCAAATCATCAAAGCTGCAATTGAAAAGACCAGCGATGTTCCTGAACAGATTGCATTCAAACTGCATGACTTTGGTGCTCGTGGTGTTAGCAGCGAAGAAACTGCAATGATCGGCGGTGCAGCACACCTTGTGAACTTTATGGGTACTGACACTATGAGCGGTATCGTTGCTGCTAAACGTTTCTACCACGAACCCATGGCAGGTTTCAGTATTCCTGCTGCTGAACACAGCACTATGACTAGCTGGGGTCGTGATCATGAAGCAGATGCATACGCCAACATGATTGCGCTCTACGGCAAGCCTGGTGGCATGTTTGCAGTTGTTAGCGACAGCTATGACTTCTGGAACGCAATCAGTGTGATCTGGGGCGAGCAACTGAAGCAGACGGTGATCGACAGTGGTGCAACTCTTGTTGTGCGTCCTGACAGTGGCGATCCTACTGTTGTGCCTGTCAAAGCCATTGCAATCCTTGCTGAAAAGTTCGGTTACACTGTGAACAGCAAAGGTTTCAAAGTGCTGCCTAGCTATGTTCGTGTTATTCAGGGCGATGGTATTACTCTTGACAGTATCAAGACTATTATCAAGAACCTTACTGATGCAGGCTTTGCAATCGACAACCTCGCATTTGGTATGGGCGGCGGCCTTGGACAGATGGTCAACCGTGACACACTAAAGTTTGCACAGAAAGCCAGTGCAGCTAAAGTGAACGGTGTATGGCGCGATGTCTACAAAGACCCTGTCACTGACAGTGGTAAGCGTAGCAAGCGTGGACGTCTTGCACTTGTACGCGACCGTGGTCATTGGGAAACTGTGCGCGAAGAAGATCGAGTCGGTACTGACTTCCTCGAACCTATCTTCCACAACGGCGAACTGCTGCGTGATCAAACGTTTGCAGACGTTCGTGAGCGCAGCAACACGATCCTCGATTAATCACGTTGCGGAGGGTAAATCCTCCGCAACTCTTTTAGTTGACACGTTCTAACTTTGACTGTACGATGACACAATAAGATGTTCAAAGAGAACATTTTACAAACGCAAAAGGAGTTTTTGCAAATGACTATGAAATATATTCTCGAATCAATCGGCCTTGCAGTGATTCTCACTGCACTCAGCTATGTAGTTGGTATCCAACTTGGTTGGATTACTGAAATTAACTGGCTGGAAGTTTTTGCCGTAGCTACTAGCTATAGCTGCACCTGGCTTTGCACCCGCCAGAGCCGTTGGAACTACCCAATTGGCGTTGTAACAACTGCTGCATACAGTGTGTTGTTCTATCAGTGGGACATGATTGCTCTGGCAGTGTTTAACCTTTACCTTGTAGGATCTTTGATCTACGGTTGGTTCCGCTGGGGTAGCGATGCTAATACTCGACCTGTTACTCGTATTCCTCTGCGTTGGTATACAGGCTATGGTGCGATTGGACTTGCAATTCTCGGTTTGTTCTTGGTTGCAAACGCGATGTTTAACCCTGCTGGTATCAGCGAACTGAACCCAATCGACGTGGGCCTTGCAGTTGCTAGTGGTGTTGCACAGTTGATGCTCGACAACAAAAAGCTTGAAACTTGGAGTGTCTGGGCTGCTGTTGACATTGTGTCGATCCCGTTCTTCATCTACAGCGGCTTGACATTGGTTGCGTTCCAGTATATCTTCTTCCTTGCAAACACTGTGATTGGCCACATTGCTTGGCGTAAAACAATGGTAGCTGCCTAAGGGCAGCTACTCTATTAACAAGGAATAGAACATGTTTTTTGGATATGAAACACGTCCGGCGGTTCTTCCTGCTGACATCAAAGTCAAACGTGAAGTGAAAAGTGTATGCTCACGAGATAGAAAGTGTAGAGGTTCAATGTCTGCACGGTCGATCATCAATCTTTTTAATGCTGGTCATATTGCTGATATTTCTGCAATCAGAACTACAGAAGATTCTTTAGAAAAAGAAGTATACCTTTACTGGGACGGTACTGTAGATTACGGTATTAAAAGTTACAAATGCACAGCAGAATACCGCGGTCATACTTACTGCTGGTATGAAGATCAACCGCAGATCGGTGTAATTCGAACAGACACTGGTCACATCTGTGCTAAAGGCAAATGGTATACGTTGTCAGATCTGGTTAATACTGTGTTTGAATTGGTTAAGGCTTCGGGTTCAGGCAATCCTGCGTTTGATATGCCTTCTTGGTTCTACACAGGTTCGCCTTATGCAGATGAAATTGAAAAAATCGGTTGCAAACAAGTACCAGAACCTGCTACATATCGTGTAGAAGTTGTACCCAAGCTAGGTAAAGTTTGGCGAGCAAGAGATCCGATGTGGCCAACCATCTTTAATTGCGAGGTGAAAGATGTCTAACGCTGTTGTGTTAATGACCGCTCTTGTGCCCACAGTTGGACACAAGTACCTGATCGACTTTGCTAAAAACCTGGCGAGTGGTACAGTTCATGTGATCGTAGGTACTATGGACTGCGAGCCAGTTGAAGGCCATCTGCGCTACAACGCTATCAAAAACACCTATGCAAACAACCGTTCTGTCGTAGTGCATCACCTGCACCGCGACGTTCCGCAAGATCCCAGCGAACATCCTGACTTTTGGAACTTGTGGCGCGACATTGTTCGTGAATTCGTGGACGTCAAACCTGACGACTATTTTGTTGCAAGCGAGCTCTACGGCATGGACATGGCTCATGTGCTTGGCTGTAAATTTATGCCTTGTAACCGTTACAGAGAAACTGTGCCAGTTAAAGGTACAGATGTTCGTCACGATCTAATGGACAGTTTTGAATTCATTCTTCCTGAATTTCAGAAGCACATTCGCAAGACTGTGACAGTATTTGGCGCAGAAAGCTGTGGCAAGACCACAATGACTCGTGCTCTTGCTCGAGAACTCAACGGTCATTTTGTTCCAGAGTGGGCTCGCGAATATCTTGAAACTGTAGGTGCAGAAGTTACAGATGAACGCATGCTGGCAATTGTGCATGGTCAGGCTGCGCTGCAAAAAACTGCCAGAAACGATCTGTTCAACAAGCCGTTTATCTTTCAGGATACTGACTTGTTTAGCACAGTTGGCTATTACAAGCTCTGGGGCGGCGGTGCTGATCACGATGTAGATCTGTGCGAGCATCTTGCTAAACGTCTAAAATCCGATCTTTACATTGTGATGAACGACGGTATTCCGTTTGAACCAGATCCGTTGCGTTACGGTGGAGATGTTCGCGAAAGTAAAACTCAATACTGGATCGACTTGCTCGAAGAATACAACTTGCCGTATTATGTAGTACCGCTTGGTACTCATGCACAGCAATTGAACGCAGTATGCCGCGAAGTTATCAAACGATTTGAAGACGCACACAAACATATCAAAGAGTATGAAAGATGAAAAACATCATCGCTAGAATCAAATTCTACTTTAAAAATCATGAATTCTTCTATAAGAACGACCGCGGCATTGCCGTTGACAGTTACAATCCGTTCACTGACATTGTCTGTATACGACACAGTGAGTTTGGGTATGTGTCATATTATGAACACATGACACGTGAACAATATCTAGAACGAGTCACTGTTTACTATTAAAAAAGCAAGCTAAAAAGCTTGCTTTTTGCGTTTGCAAGGGTTTTAGCTTGCTCAGGGTTTTGGACCAAGCCCTGCATTTTTCAACAGGTTTTTAAGATCAGCAACATGATCGCCTGCGGTTTTCTGTTTTGCTACTCGTATCTTGTAGCGATCACCGACCTTGCTCAGTGTGTCACCTGCAAATTGATCAATTACGCTCTGCGCATACTGTGTTGCCACACCTGCTGGCATACCAGTTGCTCTTGCCACTGCTGCACCAAGTTCTTCTGCTGT